>RCMY010000511.1_pt1 | contig 36370 bp, 32 predicted proteins | sample 2041341 | NCBI WGS metagenome assembly RCMY01 (sample SAMN09708234, study PRJNA481090) | Marine sediment metagenome, whole genome shotgun sequencing project. | reverse complement strand
GTCCGTGGACGGCCCACCTCGTCGCCGCTCGAACTGCGCAGCACGGCGATGCGTTCCCCGCCAGCGATCTCGGTCTGCGGAAGAACATCGAGCGACTGACCGACGTGTCGCACAGCGCGGTCGAACTCGAAGAGCGCTCGCAGCGGTGGCGCCCGTACCGAACGACCGCTGCGGCCTATCTGTGGTTCGACCCGACCCGCACCGAACCCATCCCACGTACGACGAAAGGCACCCCAAAATGTCAGACTGCGCAACGATGATCGCCCGACGCTACGCATCGCCGATAGGCGAACTGATGCTCATGGCCGAGCACGGCTCGCTGCGAGCCGTCTTGTGGCCCGATGACGACCCGAAGCGAGCGGGAATCACCAGCGGCGTCGATGGCGCGGCCAGCAAGGCGAACGAACGTGTTCTCGACCGAACCGAGCAGCAACTCGACGAGTACTTTGCCGGCACTCGTCGGCGATTCGACTTGCCGATAGATGGCGGTGGCACCGAGTTTCAACGAGCTGCCTGGGCCGGTCTGCAGGAGATCCCGTACGGCGAGACCCGAACCTACGGCCAGCAGGCCAGCGCCATCGGTCGGCCGAGTGCAGTACGGGCGATTGGTGCCGCAAATGGCCGGAACCCGTTGTCGATCGTCGTGCCGTGCCATCGGGTGATCGGAGCAGACGGTTCGCTCACCGGGTTTGCGGGTGGGGTCGACGTCAAACGGCAATTGCTCGACCACGAGGCCCGCAATCGGGCAGACTCGCCGGGTGCCGGAACCCTCTTCTGACCCCGCCGAGCCCGACGAGCAGAAGACTCCGCTCGGCGACCTCGCGCAGAGGGCGAAGATCAGGCGCCAGGCGGCATCGATCGCCGTCGCCCTCATCCCGTTCGGACTGGCCTTCGGGGTTGCCTCCACCGAGGCGGGACTGACGGTGTGGCAGGCGATGGGGTTCTCCACGTTGGTCTTCACCGGCAGCGCCCAATTCGCGGCCGTCACGGTGTTGGGTGACGGTGGAACGGTCGCCGCGGCGGTCGGCGCGGGGATGCTGCTGAACCTGCGGTCCCTCGCGTTCGGCATGGTGATGGCGCCAGCGCTACGTGGTCCGGTGTGGTTTCGTGCCGCAGCCAGCCAGGTCCTGATCGACGAGTCGACCGCCATCGGATCTGCGCAGCCCACTCCCAAGCTGGCGCGCTACGGCTTCTTGGCCGGAGGACTTTCCGTGTTCGTGCTGTGGAACCTCAGCACCCTCGTCGGCGCGGCGGCGTTGTCATCGGCCGGCGACGTGGTGACCGACTTTGGTCTCGACGCGACGATCCCGGCCGCGTTCCTCGCCCTGGTTTGGCCGCGTCTGGCGCAGCCGACAATGCGACTCGCCGCCGCAATCGGCGCGATGGTCGCCGTTGCGTCGGTCCCGTTCGTGCCCGTTGGTGTCCCCATCCTGTTTTCGGCCGTCGGCGCGTTGGCCACCCGACCATGGGCGGCGCGATGAGCGACGCCACGCTCGTTCTCCTCGTGCTGGCCGCCGGCACCTACGCCGTGAAAGCAGCGGTGCCATTGGCGCTCGGCAATCGGACACTTCCGGCCTGGGTCGATGCGCTGGCCATTGCGCTACCGGCGCCGCTCCTGATGGCGCTGATCGTCACCAGTACGGTCGTCGATGGCAAGACCTTTGCTCTCGATGCCAAGCTGGCCGGAGTGGCGGCGGCGGTGGTGGCGCTCTCGCGACGGGCCAACTTCATCGTGGTCGTGGTCGCCGCTGCGGCCGCAACGGCCTTGGCTCGCGCTGCGGGCTGGTCCTGACTCCTACACTCGATACACACGTCGTTCACCCCCAGAACCAGAAATGACCTATGGCCGTCCCGTACAACACGCTCGATGATCTGTTCGACCTCGCCCTGGTCGCCCCGGATACCTACGAGGTCGCCGGAAGCCCCAACTACCCGTGGGGTCGGGTGTACGGCGGGCAGGTGATCGCCCAAGGGCTGTGGGCCGCAGGGCAAACCGTCGAGCCCGGCTATCGGCCCCATTCGGTGCACGCGTACTTCATTCGCGGCGGGGATGCCGACCTGCCGATCACCTATGAGGTCGACCGGATTCGCGACGGTCGATCGTTTGTGACTCGTCGAGTCGTGGCCCGACAGGCCAACAAGGCCATGCTGAATCTGGCGGCGTCCTTTCAGATCGACGAACCCCAGGCCGATGTGCAGCTCGTGCATGCTCCGGCCTCGCTTCCGACGCACGACGATTCGCCTCCCGCCGCCTACCACTGGTCTCCGTTCCTCGAGCAGCGGTGGGTGCCCGACGATCAACACCCCGACGGCGTCGCCGTGTGGATGCGCGTGAATCACTCGTCGGGCGACGATCCGTTGATCAATGCCTGCGCGTTGGCCTACATGTCCGACGACGCGCCTACCGGCGCTGCGGCCCGCCATCATCCCGACAATCCGAACAACGCGGGCAATCCCGAACACGAAGCCGGCGAGGAGGCGTGGGCGAACACGTTCGTCAGCGCCAGCTTGGATCACAGCGTGTGGTTCCATCGGCCGATTCGGGCCGATCAATGGCAACTGCACATCCTCGATGGGCACGGCATCACCGGCGCCCGAGGACTGGCGATGGGGAACGTGTTCGGCGTCGACGGCACGCACCATGCGTCGGTGGCCCAGGAGATTCTCATTCGGTCCAAGGCGTGATTCCCGACGATCACCGGTTCGCCGAACACCTGGCGGTCGAAGCCGGGCGGCTGCTGATGCAGCTACGAGGACGCGATGAAGAGGCCGGTCGAGTGTCGTGGCGAACCGGCGATGAGGGTGACCTGTTGGCTCACCGCTGGCTCATGAACGAGCTGGCCACGCACCGTCCTGACGATGCGGTGCTGTCGGAAGAGGGCGCAGACAACCGGCTTCGTCTCGAGTCGGAGCGGGTGTGGATCCTCGATCCCCTCGACGGGAGCGTCGACTTCAGCTCGCCGTACTCGACCAACTTCGCCGTTCACATCGCCTTGGTCGAAAACGGCCGAGCCACGGTCGGCGCCGTGTCGCTTCCCGCCTACGACGAGGTGTTCGTGACCGACCGGCCGGTCGCTCCGCCGGCCGCCGAGCGGGCTCCCGTCGTCATCGCCAGCCGTGCGCAGGCGCACTGGGGACGGGCGTTGGCCGAGGAGCTCGATGGTGAGGTGCTGATCGCCGGATCGGCCGGGGTCAAGGCGATGGCTGTCGTCGGCGGTGACGCCGACGTGTATCTGCACCCCACCGGACTCTACGAATGGGACGTGTGTGCCCCTGCGGTCGTCGCCCAGGCCAGCGGCCTCGTCGTGACCGGGATCGATGGATCAGAACTGGAGTACAACCAGTCTCACCCTGTCGTCCCGGGCTTCATCGTGTGTCGCCCCGGGTTGGTCGACCAGGTGCGTCACTTCCTGCAGCCGCGCTAGGGCGCGACCGCAGCCCACGCCCGGGCGACGGCTTCGTCGCCGAACAGCTCGTAGTTGCCGGTGTCGCGGCCCCAGAGGAACAGGTAGAGATCCGACGCTGCCCCCTTCATGGCCGCGTCGCCCTTGCCGTGTTCGTGGGTGGCAACCAGGGCGCCGTCGACGGTGTCGAGCATCCACTCGCCGTCGCCGTCGGCGCGATGAAGGTGGAAGCTGCCCTCGGGGAATTCTTCGTTGGGGCCACGCATGGTGTTCTGCAACCCCACGTCGATGACCTCGTCGATCCCATCGGCGGCGATAGCGGCGTCGATCGCTTCGAGCGTGATGCCGGTAGCGCCGGCTTCCACCGCAGCGGCCTGCGCGTCCCAGCGATGCACGGCGGTTTCGTTCGCCATGCGGCGAAAGAAGAACCGTTTGGTCTTGTCGGCGGCCCAGGTCCACGCGGGTGCGTCCGGGTCGGCCGCTTCGAGGGCAGCGATGACCGCAGCGTGGCCCTGATCGAACCAGCCGGTCGCATCGAGATCGTCGCGTTGCGCACCGGCCACCATCTCGGTCCCGTCGGCGCCGACCTGTGCTGCCATGAAGTTGTACACATCGCCCATATGGGAGAGCAGGGCAGTGTTGTCCCATTCGGGGTAGGTCGTTACCGGGGCCGTGGGTGCGGCGAGACAGGCCGACCGCAACGCCTGCGCGTCGGCGTCGATGGCGGAGACGAATGCTTCGGGAGAAGGAGCCATGTCAGCTGTTGGCCATCTGTTCGCTGACCTCGTCGCGCACGACGCGCTTGAGTATCTTGCCTTGCGGCGATCGCGGCAACATCGCTTGGCGGAAGATGACGATCGACGGCACCTTGAACTTCGCGAGACGCTCGCCGACAAAGGCTTGCAGCTCTTCCGCGGTGAGCGACGCGCCGTCCTTGAGGTACACGGAACAGGCGAGCTCCTCGCCGAGGCGCTCGTGGGGGACGCCGAACACGGTGCACTCGTACACGGCCTCGTGGGCGGAAATGGCCGCCTCGACTTCGATGCAACCGATGTTCTCGCCCGCTCGGATCACCATGTCCTTTGCTCGGTCCTCGATGAACACGAAGCCTTCTTCGTCGATGCGGCCGAGATCGCCGCTGCGCAGCCAGCCGTCGATGAAGGCCTCTTCGGTGGCCTCGGGTTTGTTCCAATACGCCCGGATGACGTTGGGGCCGTAAAAGCAGATCTCACCCTGCTCGCCTTGGGGCACGTCGTCGCCGGCAGGATCCTTGATGGCCACCTGCAACATCGGGATGGCCCGACCGGCGCTCTTGGGTTTGTCGATGTAGTCACTGCCCGCATTCTGTGGGCCGTACGCCGTGGTTTCGGTCATGCCGTAGCCGATGCCCGGAGCGCCGCCCTTGAACGTGTCGGCGACCCGCTTCACCAGTTCGGGGGCTGCGGCAGCCCCGCCGCCACCGATGGACTTGAGTGAGGAGGTGTCGAACCGATCGAACTCGGGCACCTCGAGCAGGTCCTGCACCATGGTCGGTACGCCGACGAATTGGGTGACCTTTTCGCGCTCGATCAGTTCGAGCGCTCGCTTGGGGTCCCACTTGTACATCATGACGAGCTTGGCGCCACCGAGGAACGATCCCATCATGACCGGCAGGAATCCGGTGATGTGGAACAACGGAACGGTGAGGATGAACACGGGCAGGTTGCCCGACGGAGCCGGTGGCTCGACGCCATCGGCTTCCATCGCCGAAACCGCCCGAACCCGTTCGACTTCACCGCGGGCGGCGTAGCCCATCAGCGCGCTGATGATGCAGCGATGGGTGTTTACGGCACCCTTCGGGAAGCCGGTGGTGCCGGAGGTGTACATGATCATCGCGTCGTCGTCGACGTCCACATCGACGGGAGATGGGTCGCCGGCGTCGGCGACGGCGTCCTCGTACTTGGTGACGCCGTCCGGAGCGTCACCCCGGTGGCGGGCGACGATGATCTCGACGCCCAACTCTTCGCGCTTGGGCAGGATGGCTTCCATGCGTCGGGTGTCGGCCACGACGACCTTCGCTCCGGAGTCGGAGATGCCGTAGGCGAGTTCGTCGGTGCCCCACCAGGCGTTGAGGGTGGTGGCGACCGCCCCGATGCTCATCACGCCGAGCACCGAGGTGATCCACTCGGGGAAATTGCGCATCGCTATGGCGACGCGGTCGCCCTTTTGTACGCCGAAGGTGTTCTGGAGACTGGCAGCGACGGCGTTGGCCCCGTCGACGACATCGGCGTACGAGTACGTTTCGTCCTCGTATACGAGGAAGGTGGTGTCGCCGCGGGCGGCAGACATTGCGCACAACGCACCGACGTTGGGTGGAGCGTGTTTGAACACCTTGTACGTGCGACCGCGTATCTCGGCGTCGACCAGCTCGAACATCGAGTCGGTTCCGCACACCTGATCGCAGGCCTCGTGGTATCCAAGCGCAGTCGTCATGCAGCTCCTTTGTCAGAAGCGCTGACAATAGTCGCCGCGCCGGCGCCTACCGAAACCGAGGCGCGCCATGGCGAAGCACGCAAGAACCGTGCCGTTGCGCCGATGGATTGGTTTGTGGGTACCGTTGGATCACGCCGTGGCGTGGCAGCTACGAATGGAGGCGTCGTGAGTTCGTCAGCACCCCAGTCGCCGCGCGTTGCCTATCTCGTCACGCGGTTCCCCAAGACCACCGAGACGTTCATCTACCGCGAGGTCGATGAACTTCTTCGCCGCAACGAGGAAGTCTCGCTCTACGCCCTGCATCGCGATACCGGCATGGTGCAACCCGAGTCCGAGCGCATCGCTCCCGATGTTCGTTATCCGAAGCGGCGCGGCGGACTCGTCGGCGACCTCGGCTATTGGATTGTGCGTCGTCCGCTCGTGCTGGCGAGGTTGTTCGGGCAGGTCACGTGGGGCAATCGTTCGTCGCCGGCCTTTCTGGTGAAGGCGTTGATCGCTGTGGTGCAAGGAGCCTCCTTGGCCCGTTTCGCCGAGGCCGAGCCCATCGATGTTGTGCACGCGCACTTTGCGACGCATGGTGCCGTCGCCGCGATGGCCATCGCAAGGCTGCGGGACATCGAATGGTCCACGACGATCCACGCCCACGACCTCTACGCGAACACGTCGATGCTCGCGGAGAAGGCACGCGATGCGAGCGGCGTGGTGACGATTTCGCACTTCAACCAACGACTCCTCGCCGACGAGTTCGGGTGTCCGAACACCACCCTCGTCCGGTACGGCGTCGATATCGATCGCTATGATTTCGTTCCCCCGACGACGGTGACCGATCCGTGGCACATCCTCAGTGTGGGCCGTCTCAGTGGGCTCAAAGGACACCCCTACCTGCTTCGGGCATGCCGTGAGCTGATGGACGCCGGCCACAACATCCAGTGCACGATCGCCGGCGACGGCCCCGATGAGGCTGCGCTGCGGGCGTTGGCCGCGCAACTCGGAATCATCGACGTCGTCGAATTTCTCGGGGCGGTGTCCGGCGGCCGGGTCGAAGAACTCTTGCGCGACGCAGATTGCTTCGCGCTCGCCTGCGACATCGAGGCGGATGGCACCATGGACGGTTTGCCGAACGCATTGATCGAGGCACTCGCCATCGGGCTGCCGACGGTCAGCACTGCGGTGTCGGGTATCCCCGAGCTGATTCGCGACGAGGACACGGCGTTGCTCGTGTCGCCCCGCGACCCGTCCGCTCTGGCGCGAGCGATTGCGCGTCTGTGCGAAGACGACGATCTTCGAGCTCGGGTCGCCGTCAACGGTCGCAACCTCGTCGAAGCCGAATACGACATCCGCAAGAGCGTCGACGACATGCAGCGGTTCTTCGCCGACCTCGTGAAGCGCTGACCGATGGCGCTGCAACGCATTGCCGGCCGGGTTGGCATCGAGCCTGAACTACTCGCGGCGCGACTGGCCGGACCGCCGTTGCGCTTCGCAGTGCAGGTCGTATTGGCCCGCTGGCTCCCGATCGCGTCATTCGGTACGTATGCCGTCGTGAGCACGGCCGGTGATCTTGCCGGAGCCGGCGCCTTGGTCGGTCAGCCCCAGGCGACCCTGCGACTGCTTCCCGTCCAGCTTCAACGGGACCGGGGCGTTGCGGCGACGTTGGTACTGCGGGCGTGGACGTTGGTGTTGGCGTTGGCATTGGTGTTCGGGCTCGCGCTCGCTGTTCCGGCGATCGCCGGCCTGCTCGGCGCGTCGGAGTCGTGGGTCCGATTGGGGCTCGTCCTGATGCCGTTGGTCGCTGCGTCGGTGGTGCTTCACGAGGCAGTGCTCACCGCACAGGGCCGGCTACTCGCGGCGGTGATCATTCCCGATGTTGTTCGGCCGGTGCTGTTGCTCGGTATTGCGAGTGCGTTCTGGGCCAGCGGATCGACGTCGGTTGGTGGGTTCTTGGTGACCTCCGCGCTCGCGCTTCTCGTGATCACCGGATTCGCCGCCACATCGGGCTGGTCGGACCAGCGTCGACCGGTCGCGGCGACAACCGTCGCCGAGTGGCGTCACACGGCGAAGTTCGGCTATCTCGCCGCACTGTCGTTGATCGTCTTCTATCAATCCGACGTGGTGATCGTCGGAGCCGTACTCGGGGTCGAGGATGCTGCGGTGTATGCCGTGGCCACACGGCTGGCTGCGCTCTCCACGCTTCCGCTTCTGGCGGTGCAGACCTCTGTCTTCGCCCGGCTGTCGTCGCAATTGGCCGAGTCTGATCATGTTGCGGCCGAGGCGTCGGTTCGAGCGGCCCAGCGCACCTCTGTGCTGCTTGCGGCCCCCATCGTCGGGTTGCTGTTGATCACCGGGCCGTGGCTCTTGCAGGTGTTCGGCGAGGAGTACACACGCGGGTATGTGGTGCTCGCGCTCTTGTTGGTCGGCGGCTTCGTCAATGCGCTGACCGGACCGCTGCCCGACGTCGTCTGGCTCTCGGGCCGGAACCGCGGGCACTCGATGCTCCTGGGGGCGCATGCGTTGGCCAATGTGGTTGCGAGCATTGCCGCAGCCCACTGGTTTGGATTGCGGGCCGTTGCCCTGGCCACCGCCGTGATCACCGTGTCGTGGAACGTGCTCAGTGCGCTGTGGGCGAAGCGCATCCTGGCTACCTCGGCGCCGGTTCTCGCACCATGACCCGGTCCTCACCCGCCACGGTGTCGGTCATTGTTCCGACGAGAAATCGGCCGGAACAGCTTCGCGACGCGATCGAGTCGATCTTCGCGCAGACCCTGGCTGCCACCGAGATCATCGTGATCGTGGACGGTGCCGATGACCACGCCACGATCGCCGAACTGGAAACGCTCGCTGCCCGTCATCGGGCCGAAACCACCACCCTCGAGTGGATCGTGCAACGCGAACGCCGCGGCCCCGCTGCGGCTCGCAACCGTGGCATGGACGCCGCGATCGGCGAGTGGATCGCGTTCCTCGACGACGACGACGTGTGGTTCCCCGACAAGCTGGAGCGACAGGTCGTACGCTGCCAATCGAGCGACGCCGCACTCGTCATCGGAGCGCATGCGGTACTTCGCCGCTCACCGTCTGGAGCGGAGACGGTGATGGCCGACCGTCAGCCGGCGGCTGGCGAACCGCTCGCAGAGTTTCTTTTCTGCCGGGCTCGACTCGGCGGGAAGAAGGGCCATCTGTTCACCCCCACGCTGCTGTTGAATCGCGCTGCTGCAGACAGCGCTCGCTTCGACGAGGACCTTCGCGTGCACGAGGACTGGGATCTGCTGTTGCGGCTGGAAGCGCTCGGAGCAAGAGTTGTGTACTTGGCCACGCCGTTGGCGCAATGGACGGTTCGGAGCGATGCGCAGCCCTACTCGCAGGGGGCGACCGTCCACGACTGGCGATTCGAACTCGAGTGGGCTCGTGAGCGGCGCGACCTGCTCGGCGAGCGTGGCTTCAGTGGATTTTGTCTGTCGATCGCTGGCGATCAAGCCAGGGCCGACCGCTCCGCGCGCGGGTGGCTGCGGGTCTTGCGTACCGCAGCCGAGGGTTCGATGTCACCCGGTGACGCGTTCACCTACTTTGGAACGCTGCTGCCCGAACGAGTGCGCGATCGGCTCGCCCGTCGCTTTGGTTGACGCCGCTGCGCACAGTGCCAGTGCAAAGAAATAGGGATCGGGTCGGCCGACAAAAAGCGATTCGGTGAGTGTGCCGACCAGGACGGTGCTGAAGAGCACAACTTCGACAATGCCAGAGCGGGCGACACTTTTCCCGATGCGAACAAGCGCGACAGCGAGGATCGCGAGGCCAAGGGTCCCTTGGGCGAGGAACACCTGCAGGAAGAGGTTGTGGGCGTGGCCGGCCGGAAACCGTATGTCGCCCATCCAAAATGCTTCGTGAAGCGGTGCTGATGCGCTGTTGAAGCCGTAACCGTGGAACGGGCGTTCCCAGCCGGCTTGGATCGACTCCGCCCACACGTCGGTGCGCCCGGTCAGCGTCTGTACCTCGCCGACGGAATCCTCACGCTCCAGTACTGTGGAATCGACCGAGGTCGAGAGGCTGCCGATCGTCAGGGCAGCGATCGCCGCCAGCGCGATGACGGCAATCAGCAGCGCATGGCGCTTGTTCCAGAGCGCCCAGATGACCGCGGCCGTGAGCGTCGCTATCCACGCAGTGCGTGACTGGCTGGCGATCAGGACCCCAGCTGCGAGCAGGGCTCCGAGGCGGTACAGCAGGGCACTTCGTGACGAGTTCCAGTTGCGAACGCACAGGATGAGCGCAACAACCCCGAGGCGACCCGCCTGATTCGGGTCCTCCAACACGCCGCGAAACTTTCCGAGCCCAACGAGTCCGGGGTCGGCGGAGAACAGTTCGTTGTTCGCCTCGGGACCCCACAAGGACACGACGACGGACAGCAGCAGAACGGTGAGCATCGCCGCAGTGAGCGTTGCCTCGGCCGACCGTCGGCCGAGAACGACCACCGCCGCGCCGATGGCGAATCCCAACGCCAGATGGGTTGCGGCACCAACGACGGCCGCGCCGCCGTCGACCGCGAATGGCGCAAGGGCCAGCCCGACCAGCGGCAGGAGCAGCAGGGAACGAAGCTCGGAGGACGTGAGCGGTGCCGCCGCCGCCAACCCGAGCAGCACGACTGCCGCAAACCCACCGATCACGGCGAGCAGCACGACGTTCGCGATCGGCGCCGCGCTATCAACAGACCCGAGACCCAATGCGGAAGGTGCGATCAGGCATCCGAGGCTGACGACGTAGACGGCGACTTGCAGGGCGCCGTTCGGACTCCCGGCCAGTGCTTGAGTTGGAGGTTGGTTGGTCCCGACGATCACGGCGTCAACCGATCACTTCGTCAAAACGGCTGCGGCGATCGCAATGTCGAGCCCCTGGAGTTTGTTGACCAGTTCACGAGCTGTAGCGATGGATTGTGCGCCACCGGGGAACACCAGTACCGCCTCGCCGCTGGCGTTGCTTGGCTGGTGCACGGAGCCGTCGGGCCTGACGCTGATGACGGACCGCTCGTTTTCGGCCGTGCGCGATCGTCGTCGCAGATCGGATATGAGTGCGGTGAGGGCATCGGGATCGAGCTCGGTCGCCGTCACGACCGGGGCGTGGGTGAGGAGCGCGAGATCGGACTGCAGGCGCAACGGCAAGGTGTCGCGCTTGGCGTGGGCGACGAGCATGGCCGCAGCGATGGCCACCCCAGCGGCAACAGCGATTGCGGCCAACGGGCCGGTCTGGCCTTCGCCGACGGCGCGCGCTGGCAGCAGGATGCGCAGTTTGTCCTGCGGTGACGGTTCGAGTTGCGGGGCGAGCAGTTGGCCATCGATCGCGTTGATCCGATCCTGCACGGCGTTGCGCTCTCGCTCGAGCTGGAATCGCTCGTTTCGGGCCAGTTCGTAGCGTTCGTACGCTTCTGATTCCGAGGTGCGGGTGTTGACGTCGAGGGCCTCTTGCGCAATGAGGGCTTCGACTTGCTGGTCGAGCTGTTCGGCTTCGGTTTGGAGCGTCGTTCGCGCTGCGGTCAAGGGCGCAGGGTCGAACGCGTTGGCGGCGTTGTAGCGCTCGACAAGCAGGGCGAGTGCGCTGTCGAGCGCTTCCAGTGCCTGCTGTTGGCCGTCGGTCGCGGTTGCGGTGATCGTGATGAACGAACGTGTGCCCAGCGATCGGTCGGCGCTGAACGCAACCGAGTTTGCGGCCGGAACCCGGCGTTCGAGTTCGGCCGAGAACTCGGTTTCGGTCAGGTCGAGCTCGACTGCGGTTTGCATTGGATCGAGATCGAAGAATGAGGCGCCGCTGCCGATGCCGACCTGGCCTTCAGCCTCGTAGGTCGCGGTGCTGCGACCGAGCACGTACACCGCGCCACCGCAGAGGATGGCTGCGAGGAGGATGGCAGGTGTCCAGCGAAGCACCAACTTTGTGAGGTCGAGGACTCGGCGCAGCGCTAGCACGGCCGTGCTACCACAAGTGCTTCCCCAAGCCGAGCGATTCCGCAGCCATGCCGGAGGCGAGCGCAGCGGCGCGGCCGAAGGAAAAAAGTGGGACCAGCGGTACGAGCGCGGGGTCGGAGTGGGCGGCTTGTCGCATGAGGGGAGTGGTGCTCGCCAGAGCCGCAACGGTTGCCACTCGGAGAGCGGCCCGACCCGGGGAGGTGGACCGACACGCTACCAGCAGCGGCAGAACACCGGCGAGAACGACTTGCAGCTTGAGTTCGGGCGGCGTGTAGTCGTCGTGCACCGCTTTGGCCGGGTGGCGGCGGATGGTCGAGAGTCGACCCGCCCCGCGACGCATCTTGGTGCGTATGTAGTGTCGGGCCGAAGTCGCATGGGCGTGATCGACCTGGGCATCCGGGGCGAAGACGATGCGGGCGCCACCGGCCGCGAGTCGCCACGCGAGATCGAGATCCTCATGGTCGGGGTGCTCGAACGACACGTCGAAGCCGCCGCTCTCGTCGAAGACGTCGGTGCGGATGGCGGTGGCGTACGTGGCGGCGAAATCGATTGGATCGGTACGCGACAGACGGCTGTACCGGTGCTCGAACTCGAGTTGCGCCAGTCGCGAGACGAGCGTGCCGTTTGTCGAAACGTAGGAGCCCATCGCAACGTCTGGGCGGTCGGGGGCATTGAGTCGGTCGACAAGGGCCGATACGAAATTGGGTAGCGGGGCACAATCGGCGTCGGTGAAGATGGTGATCGGGCTCTTGACCTCGGCGGCGCCGTTGTTGCGGGCAGCCGCTGGGCCGGCGTTGTCCTGGCGCATGACGGTCGCACCGGTGTCGAGCGCGATGGCTGCGGTGTTGTCGGAGGAGCCGTCATCGACGACGATGACCGCGATTTCGCCGTCGAATACCTGGGCCTGGAGCGCGGCCAACGTCGCGCCGATGGACCCGGCGGCGTTGTAGGCGGGGACGACGACGGTGACATCAGGGACACCGGTCGATTCGTAGCGTTTCGCCACCTTGGGTGGATCCTCCTGGCCGCGCGCGGCCGGCCGTTCGTTCTGAGAAAATCGTACTCGAACCGAGGGCCAACCGGAATGATCCGAATGGTCTACATGCGCTCACCCGCCGATTCGAACTACTCGAACTTGGCGCCCATGTCGCGCAAGAAGTCGGTGAAGTTGCTGCCGTGGTCGGGCGGGCGGTCGCCGGGGGCGTAGTGCACCGACGAAATGGTGCCGCTGTACCGGCCGGTACCGTGCTCGCTGAAGTAGTCCCAATCGACTGGCGACTTCGAGTCGACGCCCACATCGATGCCTTGAAACGGTGCCATCCCGAACAGCACTTTCAACCCGTCGAGTTGGCCCCGGGGTTCGCCGTCGACGAGCAGCTGCGCGTCCCATTGCGTACGCGACGGGCACGCCATGTCGAGCACGATGTGCTTTGCTCCGGGCGAGACCGGGCCAGCGGAGAGGTACTGCATGGGTCCGTACGAGTTGAATGCAAAGACCAGTTCTCCGTCGTCGATACGAAGCCCGTAGCCGCCGCCCTGGTCGCCATGGGCGAAGAGGTATCCCGTGTCGCCGGGGCGGTAGCCGTCGAGGTCGACGGTCACGGTGAACGCTCTCATCGAGATGAGGGCCAGAGATCGGTATCGCTCGATGGTCGGGGTGCCGGGGTAGAACGTGACCGGCTCGGCAAACCGGTCTTCCGACGGAGATCGTTGGATCATCTTCAGACCGGTGCCCTCGTCGAGCGGAAACACCTGGTTCGCCCAGGCGGCGTCGGTGAAGCCATCGATCAACTCGGCCAGTCGTTCCGGCTCGGCTTCGGCCAGATCGTTCACCTGCGACGGGTCGACCGCCGAGTGATACAGCTCCCACTCGTGGTCGCCGAACTCGGTTCGAGGTTGGTGCAGGGTGACCGCTTCCCACCCGTCTCGGTAGAAACCCCGGTGGCCGATCATCTCGTAGTACTGCTCGGGGTGGGTCGAGACTGCCTCGCCGTCGGTCAATGTCGAGGCGAACGAGGCCCCGGCCAAGGGCAGCGCTGGATCGCCGCGATGGGTTTCGGGCCGCTGGAGGCCGCACATTTCGAGCAACGTGGGCATGAGGTCGGTGACGTGTTGGTATTGCGTTCGCAGCTCACCGCCCGACAATGCCGCCTTCGGCCATTGCATGAGGAACGGAACTTGGTGCCCGCCGGCGTGGGTGTTGATCTTGTACAGCCGGAACGGCGTGTTGCTGACCATCGCCCAACCCCGTGGGTAGTGGGGAAGCGTTTGTGGACCGCCGATGAGGTCGAGGCGGCTGATGTCGTAGTCGAGCTGGTCGTATTCGGCCATGCCCGCCGCCAACCGCAGGACGTCGAAATAGGAGGAGGTGCCCTGTGCCTCGCCCTCGCGGGAGCCGCCGTTGTCGCTCGTGAACAGGAAGATGGTGTTGTCGAGCTCGCCCAGTCGGTCGAGTTCGGCGAACAGCGCGCCGACGCTGTGGTCGATCGAGTCGACCATGCCGGCGAACACCTCCATGTACCGGGCGAACAGCGCCTTTTCGTCACCTGACAAATCGTCCCAGGCCACGACCTCGTTCGCCTCTTCGTGGTTTCTCGGAGGCAAGGGGGTCTCGGCCGGAATGATCCCGAGCTCGAGCTGTCGCCGGTAGCGCTGCACCCGAACCTCGTCCCAGCCGGCGTCGTAGGCACCGCGGTGTCGTTCGATGTCGTCGGGCTTGGCCTGGAGCGGCGCATGCACCGCTCCATGGCTGTAGTACAGGAAGAACGGCTTGCCCGGATCGCTGGCCTTCGCCTCTCGAATCATCCGAATCGCGCGCTCGCCGATGTCGTCGGTGAAGTAATACCCCTCTGGATACCGCTCGATGTCGATCGCGTGATTGTCCTCGTATAACCGGTGCGGGTGGTGAAAGTTGGTGAAGCCGTCGAGGATTCCGTAGAACCGCTCGAACCCTTTCTGGCACGGCCACGAGTGCTTGGGCGAACCCTCGCTGAGGTGCTGATCCTTGGTCAGGTGCCACTTGCCGACCATCATCGTGCTCCAGCCGTTGTCACGGTAGAGCTCGGCCAGCGTTGCCGCGCGGTCGGTCATCTCCATGGCATAACCGGGAAATCCGGGATCGCTGTGGCACACGTGACCGATGCCGGCGAGGTGGGAGTTGAGGCCCGTCAACATCGATGCTCGGGTCGGCGAGCACATGGGATTGACGTGGAAATTGGTGAACTGCACACCCCGTGCCGCGACACCGTCGAGATGCGGCGTATCGATCTCCGAGCCGTAGCAACTCAGATCGGCAAAGCCGAGGTCGTCGGCCAACATGATGATCACGTTGGGTGCCCCCGACGGCGCGATCGGGCGTTCCTGCCAATCGGGGCTGGAGGTAGCCACGACACCGCCGATCGTGCCCGTGAACCCTTCGTAGGGGCGATTGGGGTGACCGGTGATTCGGCGTCCTTCATCGGATGGAAACTCGACGGGCATGTGGGTGCTCCAGGGTTCAGGCGGGTAGCTCGAGGATGGTGACGGTGCCGTTCGTGCCGTCGACCTCGACGAGCGCGCCGTCGGGAATGCGGCGGGTGGCATCGGTGACGCTGACGACGCATGGGATGCCGAGCTCGCGCGACACGATGACGGCGTGACTCATCGCCGCACCGACGTCGACGATCACGGCGTCGGCCGGCACGAAGAGCGGCGTCCACGAAGGGTCGGTGAACGGGGCGACCAGCACATCGCCAGGGCCGAGATCGCCCGGCTGGCTGGGGTCGGTGACGACCACGGCGCGGCCCGTCGCCTTACCGGTACAACCAGCGATGCCGCTGAGGGTTTCGCCGAGGGCCGCGGCGGTGACCTCGGCTTTTCGTGCGTCGCGTGGGGTCCACTCCTCGATCGGAGGTATTTGCCCCTTGAAAATGAACGGCGGTTCCAGTTTCGAGAGTGTGTCGCGCATGGCTCTGCGTTCGGCGATGAGCTGAGCCATGCCGGCCGGATCGGCTCGGTAGTCGGGCAGCTCGTGGCGGAGGAGAAACCACAGATCGTCGGGCTGACCGTCGGGGGTCTCGGCCGCCAAACGTTGGGCGACGGTGATCGTGCGCAACCGAACCTCGTGGATTGCCTTGATCACGGTTGTCTTGCTGCGCTCGCGGCCGGCGGCGAATACTCGGGCCGACGTGAGCGCCTGTCTGAACAGCCATCGTTTGGGGCCCCTGAGTTGGGCCAGGGCCTCGCGGCTTCGAGCCTCGCTGTCCTTGGCCAGTCGGGCTATTTGGAGCGCGGGTTCGTGATCGGCGTCGGCGCCGCGCATGCGGTCGACCAGCGCCAGAGGAAGCGAGTGATCGGTTCCCCACGTTGCGCACGCGGTCTCCCACTCGTTTGGTCCCCGGCAGCCGTTCTCGGCCAGGAACTCGTCGAACTCGGCCAGGAATGCCGCCGTGTCGACCCCCGCCCGGAGCCGCTCCTCGAGACCGTCGAGTCCGGCATCGAAGATGGCGGTCAGCTCGGTGCTCGCGGCCACGGTACGCCCGAGATCCCAAAGACCCTGAGATGGCGTCGCAGACTCCACGTCGCCGAGGCCCGAGATCAGGGCCAAGGCCAATGGTTCATCATCGAGCTCGTCACGACACATCGCCTGGAGCGCACCCAGGGCCAACGCCGAACGCCCCGAAATGATCAGATGCTGCTCGAAGAGCTCGTAGAGAAACAGCTGCTCGGCCTCGAGGTAGGCGATGAGTTCGTCGGTGGGTGCATCGACCGCCGGCAACGCGTTCGTCCATGCCTTGACGCGGCGTTTCGCGACGACGAGCTCCGGGAGGTCCGTGGTGCGTATGGCCTGCCATGCTGCCCGTAGCGAACCCAGCGATGCCCGCCAGTTCTTGTCGTCAGGATGCGGTTCGTATGGTGGGGCCTCGCTGCTGCCCATGAAGGTGCTGTCGACATCTTCCATCGTGGCGCTGGGCATGCGAACGGCGATGATGCGCACGACGGAAAGGTTCAAGTACGCGTAGCCGTTGAAGACTCCCGACGCGAGCGCCGCGTCCTCGGTGAGGTCGGATTTTCTGATCCCGCGACCGGCGAGCATCGAATTGCGAAACGCCGCATCGCCCTCTGCAGCGCTGATCGACCAGGACAAGGGGTAGAAGACCTCGGGGTACACCTCGCCGGCATTGCCGCGCGTGTAGATGGGGAACCGCTCGCTCGGCGTATCGCAGATGTAGTGGCCATCGCCCACAGGAACGAGTTGCGGTTGGCCAGGCTCTGGTTTCATACGGTGGTCTCGGGGGCTCGCAGGCTGGCTGGGGTCAGGTGGTTTGTCGATCGCAGGCCCTAATCTGTCTGCTCATATGAGTCGGCGTCCAGTACAGCACGTGTTTGCGCCGCGATCGGTGCCTGCTTCCACTCGTTTTCGGGCTGTGCTGGGTTTTCGGACGGTGCTGCTCGTGGCGCTGGTCGCCGCTGCTTGCACCTCGACCACACCCGACGCCGCGGCCGGGCCGGCGGTGCAACGGCAGGTGCCTGGCGTCGCGTTCGCCGAGATCGACGATGCGCTGTCGATAGGCGTCTTCGTCGACCAGACGGGGCCGTACGCAGCGGGAGACCTTGCGTTGTTGCGCGGCGTCGAGGCCGAGGTTGCCCGGGTGAACCAGTCCGGCGGGGTCAACGGCGTACCGCTGGCATTGGCCACCTACGACAGCCATGGTGACGTCGGCGAGTCGTTGGCGGCATACCGACGGATGCGCAACATCGATGTGGCGTTTGTCATCGTCGGCTGCGACCCAGAGATTGCCCGGGCATTGAGCGCCCGCAGCGGGAATGATGCCGCCCTGGTGGTGGCCGCATGCCCGTCGTCACCGATCGGCGAGGACGCCGAACGGACCTTCGACCTCGGCGCCGGTCATGACGAGCTCGGCGAGGCACTCGCCGCGGTCGCCGTCGCATCGAGCTGGCAGCGAATCGCCGTGGCGAGCACGTTCGACGACTCCGACTCGCGCCGGCGCTGCGACGCAGCTTCCGACGCATTCACCTCCGACGGAGCGCAGGTCGTCGGGCGCTACGACGTTCCCGCAGAGGGCGACGACTTGGCTGCTCGGCTGGCCGAGCCGGAGGGGGCCGTCGACGGGGTGTTGGTGTGCGTCGCACCGGGGACCGCCGTCGATATCGCCAACACGTTGCGGTCGGCGGGTTCGGTGCCGGTGGTGTTCTCCATCTCCTCGGCCGAATCGCTGTTCGTGACCGGCGATGCCGCCGTGCTCGACATCGGTGTAGTGACGCCGGTCGTCGCACCGGCCGAACGCCTGGGCCTGGCGTCGGGCGCCGCTGCGGTCGAGGTCCTGGTCGCCGGTATCGGTGCCGTGGACGGTCGCCCCGAGGTCGGGACCGTCGCCGAGGCGCTGCTGTCATTCGGTGCGATAGATACGCAGATCGGGTCGGTCGGGTTCGCCCCGGAATCCGGTCGCCGCGTCGACGTTGGATTCTCCTTGCTCAAGACCACCGGCTTCGGACCGCTCGTGGTCGGAACCTGGACCGCAGCAGCAGGTGCTCCCTCGTGGTCGGGGCCAGTAGTATCAGCCGCGACAACGACCGGCGCGCCCGCTCTCGAGAGCGACGAGCCGTAGAGGGACTTTCGTGGAAATCGCAGATTCTGTACTCGACCTCATCGGCAACACCCCCATGGTGCGGCTCGCTCGGCTTGGCGCCGACCTGCCATGTCCCGTGATTCTCAAGGTCGAAATCACCAATCCGGGTGGCAGCTCAAAAGACCGGCCGGCCGTCGCGATGATCGACGCTGCCGAAAAGGCGGGGTTGCTCAAACCCGGAGGCACGATCGTCGAACCGACGTCGGGAAACACCGGGGTTGGCCTGGCTATCGTCGCCGCGCAGCGCGGGTACAAGTGCGTGTTCGTCATGACCGACAAGGTCAGCCCGGAGAAGGTCACGCTGCTCCGTGCCTACGGTGCCGAGGTGGTCGTGTGCCCGGTGGCGGTCGAGCCGAGCGACCCCGAGTCCTATTACTCCACGGCCGAGCGGCTGGTCAACGAGATTCCCGGCGCCTACCGGCCCAATCAATACGACAATCCGGCCAACCCCCAGTCGCACTACGACTCGACCGGGCCCGAGATCTGGCGTCAGACCGACGGCAAGATCACCCACTTCGTCGCCGGTGCCGGTACCGGCGGCACGATCAGCGGCGTGGGTCGATACCTGAAAGAGCAGAATCCCGAGGTCAAGGTGATCGCGGCCGATCCGGAGGGTTCTGTGTACTCCGGCGGCTCGGGTCGTCCCTACTTGGTCGAGGGTGTCGGCGAAGACTTCTGGCCGACCACCTACCACGCCGACCTGGTCGACGGGACGATCGCCGTCTCCGATGCCGACTCGTTCCTCACCGCCCGCCGGGTCTCGCAAGAAGAAGGACTCCTGATCGGGGGGTCGTGTGGGACCGCGGTGTACGCAGCGCTCGAGTTGGCCGAGGGCCTCACGGCCGACGACATGGTCGTCGTCCTCATTCCCGACTCCGGGCGCGGCTACCTGTCGAAGGTGTTCGACGACGATTGGATGGAGGGCTTCGGCTTCCTCACCAAGGGCGATGGCCCCACGGTCGGCGATGTCCTCGATCAGCGCGACCGCGACAATCCGCCACTGATCTACGTCCGGCCGGGTTCGAGCGTGCGCGACGCGGTTCGCACCATGCGCGACGCCGGGGTGAGCCAACTGCCCGTGGCAAAAGGTGACATGCCGATCGCGGCAGCCGAGGTCATGGGGTCGGTCACCGAGCTTCGCCTCATGGAGTCCACCTTCGAAGACGAGTCGGTGCTCGACAAGCCGGTCGACGATGTGATGGGTGCACCGCTGCCAACGATCGGCGCCGGACAGGGCGTCGAGCTCGCGGTTGAAATGTTGGAGCATGCGCCGGCGTTGTTGGTTCTCGACGGAGGGCGACCACGCTCGATCGTTTCTCGTACCGACGTGTTGTTGTTCTTGTCCCCGGGCGATTGATCCTGCGGACAACCGCCTTCACCAAAAGAGCACGCACCCAAAGAGCCCGAAGTAGCAGAGCCCGAAGTAAAGAGCCCGCAGTAGAAGATATGGAGGCCCCGTGGCCGACGATGAATTCGCCAACGCCGAGCAGTACGGCTTCGAGACCCGGGCCATCCGTGCGGGACAACCCCACGACTCCGCCACCGGTGCGGTGGTCACCCCGATCAGTTTGGCGACCACCTACGCCCAACTCGAAGTCGGTGAACATCGGGGCTTCGAGTACTCGCGCACCGGCAACCCGACCCGAGCGGCGCTCGAGGCCCAACTCGCCTCTCTCGAGCGTGCGACCTACGGTTTCGCCTTCGCCAGTGGCATGTCGGCAACCGACGCATTGTTGCGCCAGCTTCGCCCCGGCGATCACCTGATCCTCGGCGACGACGCATACGGCGGAACCTTTCGGCTGATCAGCAAGGTCATCGCACCGATGGGTGTCGAGTGGACCGCGGTCGACCTCACCGACATCGACGCACTCGCTGCCGCGTGGCAGGACAACACAAAGCTGGTGTGGATCGAAACCCCCACCAACCCCTTGCTCACCGTGGTCGACATCGAGGCGGCCGCGTCGGTCGCCCATGACGGCGGCGGTCTGTGCATCGTGGACAACACGTTCGCCACGCCGTATCTGCAGCAGCCGCTCACCCACGGGGCCGACGTCGTCGTGCACTCGACCACCAAGTACGCCGGCGGCCACAGCGACGTCGTCGGCGGTTTCGTCGCGCTGAGCAACGAGGCCGTGGCGGAAAAGTTGGCGTTCTTGCAGAATGGCGTCGGCGCAGTGCCGGCCCCGTTCGATTGCTACATGACGATGCGAGGGTTGAAGACCCTGGCGGTACGGATGGACCGCCATTGCGACAATGCCGAGGCGATCGTCAAGCTGCTGGTGGACCACCCGGCGGTCGATCGGGTGCTCTATCCCGGCCTCGAGACGCATCGTGGTCACGAGGCCGCCACGCGGCAGATGAAGAAGTTCGGTGGCATGGTCTCGTTCACCGTCGCCGCCGGCCGCGACGCCGCTCTGAGGCTGGCCGCCGGCACCAACGTGTTCACGTTGGCCGAGTCGCTCGGCGCGGTCGAGTCGCTCATCGAACATCCGGGGGCGATGACCCACCTGTCGACCGCCGGATCGGCACTCGAGGTTCCGGACAATCTCATCAGGCTGTCGGTCGGTCTCGAGTCGGTCGACGACCTCACATCGGATCTCGGCGCGGCCCTCGATCGCGTCGGATAGTGCAGGCGTCGGTGGCGGGCTGGTGATCTCGCTGAGAGGCACCGAAACGGTACGGTGCTCGGTGTGCCGTCCAATCCACTGAACCCAAGCTCGTCCGGCATGCCGGCAAGTCCGCCGACGTCCGGACCGCCGGTCGCCTGGCCCGCCGAGACCAGCACACGTCAATCGGGATCGAACCTGCCGCGTCCGCCCTCGCCGCCACCTATCGATCGGTTCAACAAGCAGCTGTGGTTCGCCGCGATCGGAGGTGCGGTGCTGGTGGCGATCGGCGTATTCATCGCGGCCCAGATCTCGTCGGATTCCTCGATCGTTGTCGACGCCGCGCCGCAGGTCGCCACGGCTGCCTCCGACGGCGGCGAAGATGCGAACCCCGGGCAGTCCGATACGTCGGTGCCCGACGCCACCCAACCCGACGCCACCCAACCAGACGCCACCCAACCAGACGCCACCCAACCAGACGCCACCCAACCCGGGACGGGGCCACCGACCACAGTCGATCCGGATCAGCAAGATGCCGACTTCCAGGCCATCGTGACCGACATCGCCCGATTTGTCGAAGACGAACGGGGGCTCGACTTCAAGACCGAACCGGCGGTGGTCGTCCTCGACGATCGGACATTCATCGCGCAGTACACCGCGCTGCTGGCCGAGGACGTGGAGGAGAACGCCGAGCTGTACGACTCGCTGTCGGGCATCTACCACGCAATCGGCATCCTGCGAGCCGACGTGACGCTGCAAGACGCCAGCGAGGCGCTCGCCGAGGGCGGCATCGGTGGGTACTACGACCCCGCCACCGACGAGCTCTACGTGCGCGGCGCGGCGACCACACCGTTGGTGCGGGCAATCATCGCGCACGAGCTGGTGCATGCGCTCGACGACCAGTGGTTCGACCTCGACCGCACCGAGTACGAAGACCGCGACGACGAAGTCGGGTTCGGATTCCGTGCCGTCGTCGAGGGAAACGCCCGTCGAATCGAAGACGCGTATCGGTCCACGTTCACCAGCGCAGAGCAGGCCGAGGCCATATCGGAAGAGATCGCCCTGTCGGGAGGACTCGACCTGTCGCGGGTTTCGCTGGCCTTCCTCGAAATCCAGCTGTCTCCCTATCAAGACGGTGCCGACCTGGTCGCGGCGTTGCTTGCGGACGGCGGGCAGCCGACACTCGATGCGGTGATCGAAGACCCACCCGACACCAGCGAAGCGGTGTTGTTCCCCGCGGCGCTCGGTCAGCCACGGGTGGAGGTCACCCCGCCGCCCGCCGACGGAGCCGTGATCGAAGAAGGGGTGTTCGGGGCGGTCGTGATTCGTTCGCTGCTTTCACCGATCGTCGGTCCCGCAGGAGCCCGGCAAGCGGCGCAGGGTTGGGGAGGCGATTGGTTTGTGGCGTGGGACGAAGACGACCGAACCTGTGTCCGGGTCGACGTCGTCGGCGACACGCAGGCCGATACCGACGAGCTGGCGGCGGGCTTCGGCCAGTGGGCCCAAGTGCAACCCGACGCGCAGACCGAAACCGTCGGTGGCCTCCTTCGGGTCACCGCCTGCGGCTGATCTGTCGTGGCCACCGCTGTCCAACGCACCGAGGCGCATCGTTTGGCGTGGCTGGCGCGCCGTATCGGGATGGGACTGCCCGATGGCCTTCTCGATGATCCGGACGTGCCCGCCGCGCAGGCTTTGGTCGACGCCTGGCTCGACCCGGATGCGGCGAACATCCCAGCCGCCCCAAGTCCGTTCGCCGAAGTGGCGCCCACGTTCATCCCCGCCAAGCCGGTACAGGCCGGCGAGGCGTTCGTCGAGCGATGGCTGGATCATCTGCACGAGACGCCGCGCCCGCTCGAGGCGTTCATGACCATGTTCTGGCACGACCACTTTGCGGTGTCGTATGCCGAGGTGAATCAGCTTGGGCTCATCGCCCAGCACCTCGAAACCATCCGTCGCCACGCTCTGGGGAACTTTCGTGAGCTGCTGTATGCGGTCGCCGTCGATCCTGCGATGCTCGAGTTCCTCGATGGCAAGACCAGCAACCTCGTGATCCCCAACGAGAACTTCGGACGCGAACTCATGGAGCTGTATTCGCTCGGTCTCGGGGTGTTCACCGAACGCGACGTGCAGGAGGCGGCGGCCGCCGCCACCGGATGGCAAATCACCCAGGCCACCGGACAGAGCCGCTTCGAGCCGTCACGGCACGACGATGCACCACGAACCGTCGTCGGGGTGGTCGGTGTGCACGACATGGAGACGTTGATCGGCGCCGTGACCGGGCACGCAGCGTGTGCGCCAATGATCGTCGGCAAACTTTGCACATGGATTCTGGGCGCCGTCCCCGAGGACGACGTGCTGGCCGATCTGGCTACGACGTTTTCCGCCGACCTCGAGATCAGACCCGTCCTCCGCCGGATCCTTGCGCTCGGCCTCGCGGGACCGATCACCACGCAGCCGCTCCACCCCGTGTTCTGGATGACCGCATCGCGCAAGGCCACCGGAGCACGCCCCGAACCCGGCCTCGCCGTTCCGCTTCTGCGCTCTGCCGGGATGGTCCCGGCGTTCCCGCCGAACGTCGGCGGGTTCCCGCCCGCGGCGGCCTATCTCAGTGCGTCCAGCGTGGTGGCTCGCTTCAGCGCTGCCAGCGCCATCGTCGATGCAACGCCGGGGGATTCGGTGGCATTGCGACGTGCCCGTGAACTCGACCTTGACGGGCTCGCACGGCATCTCGGTTTGGTCGATGGGTTCATCCCGGCCACCCGAACCGCCATCGAGGCGGCCCATCGCGAGAGCCCGGCTGCGTCCGGTCGCGCGGCCCTCACCTTGGCGCTCGCGGCGCCGGAGGTGGCGGTGTTGTGACCGAACCCGTCGGGCCGAAACGGCCGCGATCGCTGTCGAGGCGCGCCTTCCTCGGCGCCGCGGGCGGCGCAGCTGCAACGGGCGCCGCCGTCGGTATTGGACTCGGATTCGGTTCCGAAGGCGGTGGCACCGAGCAGCTTCCCGGTCCCCCCCCGACCGTCCCACCAAATTCCACCCTGCCAGCGACCGTGCCACCAAGTTCGGCCCTGCCAACGACCATTCCACCAAGTTCCGCCCTACCAAATCCCGTCCTGCCAGATTCGGTGCGCAAGCTCGTCGTGGTGCAGCTCGGCGGCGGCAACGATGGCTTGAACACCGTGGTCCCCGATGTCGGGTTCTACCGCGACAAACGCACGTCGTTGGCGCTACCCGAAGCCGAGCTGCTCGATCTCGGACCCTCCACCTCTGCACGATTGCATCCCGCGATGGCCCCGCTGATGCCGTACTGGGAGTCGGGCCAAATGGCGGCGGTGCAGGGCCTTGGCCTACCCGACCAGTCGTTTTCGCATTTCCAGGCGATGGCTCGTTGGTGGACGGCCGGAGCCGTCGGCGCGGATCAACGAGGGTGGTTGGGAAAGTGGCTCGATACATCGGTTGAGGTCACCGACTACCCGTCGACCGGGGTGGGCTTGGGCGACGGTTCGCCGGCACTTCGGGGCGACCGACTGCGATCGCTTTTAGTGCGCGACCCGAGGAACTTCGACCTGCGGGCACCGAATGGGGCGAACGCCGCAGCGCTCGTTTCGGCATTTTCTTCGATGACTGCGCCGGCCGCGACCGACGGCGGCATTGCGGCCAGCCAGGTGGCGATCGGCCCCACGGTCGAGGCCGTCGACTTGGTCCAGTCCGTGACCGTGGATCGCGGCCCGGGCGGATACGGACCGGGCCAAGCGATCTCGGCGGCACTCGAGACGGCCGCAGGGTTGTTCGAGCTTCGGCGGGGAACCCGCGTGGTCGTCATCGGCGTCACGGGCTTCGACACCCACGCGAACCAGGCCGCTGTGCATGGATCGTTGCTCGCCGACCTGGCGGCCGGCAGCGCCGCGTTCTTCGATCGTCTCACCATCGCGGGCCTGGCAGAATCGACCGTCTTGATGACCACCAGCGAGTTCGGGCGGCGCATCCGGGAAAATGGCTCCGCCGGTACGGATCACGGCACCGCGGGCACACAGCTCATGCTCGGACCGGCCGTCGACGGCGGCCGAGTTATTGGAGACGCCGCCGCGGATCCGGCGGACCCTGACAACCTGGCGATCTCGCTCGACACGAGGTCGCTCTACGCCACCGCACTCGAATGGCTCTCCGGATCGCTTGACCACGACATCGGCAACCAGACCGAGCAGATTCTCGGTATACGACCCGAGCCCCTGGGACTGTTGCGCCGCTAGTTGTGCCGCGATCAGTTGTGTCACGATCAGTTGTGTCACGGTCAGTTCTGCAGCGAGAAGGTGGCGTCGGCGATCCGTTCCAGCAGCGAGGTCCAGTCGTCGGCCGGGGCGAACGGGTGCACGACGAACTTCGAGGCTCCGACCCGCAGGAACCGTTCCATCAACTCGCGCGCCCGAGCCGGGCTGGTAGCGACGACGTCGTGCGGGTCGGCGTCGGGCTGGCGGGTGGCGATGAGCGCCCGGAGGGGGTCCGGGATCTCGCCTTCGAGATAGGGGATGAGTACCCCGAAGTGCTCGGGATCGATCCACCTGTCGGCGTCCTCGGCTGCCTGGGTCACCGCCGTCCACCCGTCGGCGGCGATCTGTGGTGTGGCAAACGACGGCAACCAGCCGTCGCTGAGTCGCCCGACTCGTCGAAGCTCGGCGGGGGAGGCCCCACCCAGCCACACGTCGATCGGTTGCTGTACGGGCTTGGTCGGCATCCGTACGCCGTCGAGCGTGAAGCGTTCTCCCGTATGCGAGATCGCTTCCTCATTCTCGTCCCACAGTCGCCGCATCAGCGGTAGCGCTTCGTTGAACCACGCCGCGCGTTCCTTCCGCTGGACGCCGAAGGCCTGATGCTCTGCCGAGTTGGCGATGCCCAGCCCGAACGCAGGCAGGCAGCGGCCGTTGGACAGTTGGTCGAGACTGGCGACGGCCTTGGCCAGAAGTACGGGATTGCGACCGGGCAGCACCATGACCGAGGCGCCGACCTTCAGCTTTTTCGTGCGAGCGGCCGCCCAGGTCATGGCGACCATCGGATCGAACCCCGGTGCGCTGGCTCGTTCGCTCAACCACAACGAGTCGAAGCGCAGCCGCTCGAGCTCATCGACGACGTGGGTGAATCCATCGCCGGTGAGTCCGTTCGTGGCGCCGAGGCCGAATCCGATGCGTACCTTCATGCTCGGAGGCTACGGGAGCGGTGCCGCGGTACCCCAAAACCTACGAAGCGGCGAAGAGCTGAGCTCTTCACCGCTTCGATTGATCCGCCCGCTTGCGCACGAGGTGAACCTCGTGGCTCTCGGGGTGGCAGCCGTAGCTGCCGGTGGTGATCTATCGGTCACCGAGGGGGAAACTCAAGTCGATCGGCGAAGACTTTTGCAAACCGTGAGCGAGGTTTGTTTTGTGCCTACGGAATGGCTGGAGTTCCGGGGTACGCGACGGGGTCGCCGGGGCCGGGAATGGTGGGGCGACTCCAGTGCATCGTGTCGCTGAGGTCTTCGGTGATCGCCCGCCATGCTTCGGGATCCCACCCTCCGGCCGACCCCATCAGCGAGCCGTCTTGGCGCACGACGACCAGGGCGGGAAGCACCTCGAGTTCGAGTGCTTTGACGACGGTCCGGTCGGGGTCGGCGAATCCCATGAACTCGTCGGTGATGGGCCCGAGGAACTGCTCGGTGCCCGCAACATCGGCCGTCGCGAGGAAGGCGGTGCGACAATTGGCCGCGGAGTAGTGCCGAAAGATGCGCACGAACGAATCGAGCGCCCACGAGCTCTCGTAGGTGAACGGGTCGATGACGCCGAGAACCAGCGGGAACATGGTGAGGAAGTCGTTGAACGGACGCGGTTCGCCGGTGAGTGGAACAAGTTCGACATCGGCGATTGCGGAGAGGGGAGCGGTGTCTGCCACGGTGCGACACGGTATCGCACCGCCATCCCCGCGCGAGACATCCGGCCGGGCATTCGGCACCGACGGTTTGGCCGGGTCGCCCGTTCGATTCTGCCGTAGGGTCGGGGTGTGCACCCGATGGAACGACTCCGCCACGTCGCCCGAGCCTCTGGTATCGCCCAGGCGACGCTGGTGCGCGAAGCCGCCGGTGCGCTGACCCTCGTCGGGAACGATTCGGCGGGACTCGTCACCGCCTGCCGGCGCGTGATGGCGCAGCAGCCCAGCGCAGCAGCACTGGTGTACCTGTGCGCTCGCATGCTGGCGAGCGATCAGCCGCGAGCCGAGGCGTACGCGGTGGTCGGCGAACTCGAGGACGATGCGACCGATAAAGAGTTGGCGTTCGGCCTCCCCGAAGAAGCCCGCGTGTGCGTACTCGGGGCACCGGACCTCACCGGTCGGGCGTTACGTCGTCGCGGCGATGTCGAAGCCTTGGTCGTCGATGTCTTCGGCGAGGGTTCGTCGCTGGCGCGACGACTGCAAACCGGCACCGCGCGTTCCTACGACCCGTACGACGCGTATGACCCCTATGACGAAGATGATGACGACGGCGACCCCTATGGCGACCAGCCGCGCTACGGCGACGCATTCGGCCTGCAGGACACCAACGCAGGTGTTGCCGTCGATGTCCCGGTGGCGGGCCTCGGCGCCGCAGCGGCCGACGCCACCTTGGTAGTACTCGAGGCTTTGGCCATCGGCCCAGCGGCGTTCCTCGGGGTCTCCGGATCTCGCGCGGCGGCTGCAGTGGCGCACCACGCCGGCACGCCGGTGTGGTTGGTCGGCGGCGTCGGCCGCGTCCTACCCGGCCGCATGTGGGACGGCCTGCTCGGCCGGCTCGACGATGGTTCGGGAACGGGCTTCGACACCGACGAAGAGATCGTGCCACTCGACCTCATCACGGGCGTGGTCGGCCCGACCGGCTTGGTGTCGGTAGCCGAGGCGCTCGCCACCGCCGCCTGCCCAATCGTGCCTGAACTGTTCTGAAGGGAGCGGCGCGTCCGCGTCCTCACCATTGCCGGGTCGTAGTATTGGGATGTGGTGATCTTCTGGCGGCTTCAAGTCGCTTTGCTTTTGTCGTTGCTCGGGGTCGGGCTCGTCGTCGGTCTCGACGAACCCGACCGTGCATCCTTTGCCTCCGATACCCAGGTCGAGGGCGGCGGTGCGATTCCGTCCGCGGCCGCTCCGGCGCTGCCGGCGGCTTCGCCCACCACCCTTGCCGTCCCGACGACGGTGTTGCCGACGACAGGGCCGCCCGTCACCGTCGCCAACGAGACCACTGCGGCGCCACTCGCCGCCCGACGAAGCGCATCGCTGCTGTTCAGCGGCGACGTGCTTCCCCACGGCGCCGTGCAACGCCAGGCCAACGCCAACGCCGGTCCCGGGGCCTACGACTTCGGGCCGATGTTCGCCGAGGTTGCGCCCATCGTGTCCGGCGTCGACCTGGCGATCTGTCACATGGAAACGCCGCTGTCGGTCGACAGCACCAACCTCAGCAGCTATCCCGTGTTCAATTCGCCCGGCGAATTGGGTGCCGCTATTGCCGACGCAGGCTACGACGGTTGTTCGTTGGCATCCAATCACGCCTACGACAAACGATCGGCAGGGGTCGACAGCACCGTCGCGGTGATGGAGCGCAACGGTTTGGGCTTCGCCGGCATGGCCCGTACCCAGGCCGAGCGCGACGCACCCCGCATCTACGACGTGAACGGCATTGCGATCGCCCACCTGTCGTACACCTACGGCCTCAACGGTTTTGTGCTTCCCGCGTCGAAGCCGTACCTCGTGAATGTGATCGACCAAGCGGCGATCGTGGCCGAGGCCCGTCGAGCCCGAGCCGCCGGCGCCGATTTCATCGTGCTTTCCATGCACTGGGGTAACGAGTACCAACAGTCTCCCAACGCCCAGCAGACCGCGTTGGCCGACGCGCTCCTGCCCGACGCCGACATCGACCTCATCATCGGTCATCACGCCCATGTCGTGCAGCCGTGGGATCAGCGCGGTGACGAGATCGTCGTGTACGGCCTCGGCAACTCGTTGTCGAACCAATCGGTCAACTGCTGCGTCGCATCGACCCAAGACGGGGTGATGGCCCGGCTGCAGATCGATGAGCAGGACGACGGCACCTACCTGGTGACCGATGCGAGTTATGTGGCCACGTGGGTCGACCGCTCGGACTACACGATCGTGCCGGTGGCCGAGGCGTTGGCTTCGAACAGCCGGCCCGGCCAGGCCGACACGCTGCGAACCTCGCAAGGACGCACGGCGAGTGCGGTCACCGGCCTTGGCGGCGACGCGTGGGGCCTCCGCCCGGCCGCGGGTGAGTGAACCCGGATTTCGCACCACGGGTGATGGCGTGGTGGGACGGCCGTCCCGGCCCGGAACCAGCTACGGGGGTGGTGCGTGCCAACGTCACCGGCGGAGCCGGTGCAATGCGAACAGGCCTTCCTTGGCGTCGGTCGCGCGATCCCTGGGCGATCCTGGTGTCCGAGCTGATGCTGCAACAGACACAGGTGGCGAGGGTCGTACCGAAGTACGAAGCGTTCCTGGAGTGCTTTCCGACCGTTGCGTCGTGCGCGGCGGGAGAGCAGGCCCATGTGGTGCGGCTCTGGCAGGGCCTTGGCTACAACCGCCGGGCGGTCAACCTGCACCGGTGTGCGGTCGCGGTCGAGGCCGAGCACGGTGGCGTGTTGCCCGCGGACTTGACCGCTCTGATGGCGTTGCCCGGAATCGGGCCCTACACCGCCCGCGCTGTGCTGGCATTCGCATTCGAGCACGACGTCGCGGTTGTCGACACCAACGTCGCCCGCATCCTGGCCCGACACGGTGGGCGGCGTTTGACCCCGAAGCAGGTCCAAGCCGCAGCCGACCTACTGGTACCGGACGGCGACGGGTGGGCGTGGAATCAGGCCATGCTCGACTTCGGGGCCACGGTGTGCACGAAACGCACGCCGACCTGCGAAAGCTGTCCGGTGCGGTCGACCTGCACCTGGCACGGTGTCGGGCCCGACCCCGCAGTCGGCTCGGCGGGGGTGAGCGGCGGCCAATCCAAGTTTGAAGGGAGCGACCGGCAGGGGAGAGGCCGCCTGGTCGACGCCTTGCGACTGGGCCCCGTGGATGGCGCCGATCTCGCCGCCACGATGGGTTGGCCCGACGACGAAGCGCGCGCCGAACGTGTTGCGCAGACCCTGGTGACCGACAACCTGGCCATCACCGACGGCACCCGGTACCAACTCCGGTAACCCCTAAAGATTTGTGAGGGCTTTCGGGGTTCGAGACCCGCGAATCCCTCACAAATCTTTCAGGAGGGCTCCGAGAAGTTCGGCGACGACGGTGTCGGCCAACGCCGTCATCTCGTCGTCGGTGCGGTCCTGGATCGGATGGGCGACGAAGACGCTCGCCGCATCGAAGCCGAGGGCTTGGCTTTGGGTCGCGGCCGCGTCGCGGAACGGATCGGACGCGACGAAGACCCCGGGGATGCCACGTCGTTCAAGGTCGCTGATGTCGTGCACACTGCACGTCGTACAGCTACCTCAATCCGCCAAGGCTTCGATCACCGCGTCGCACGCGGTGGCGATTTCGTGACGAAGATCGACCGGGGCCGGCTTGGTGAACGTGGGCTTGACGTAGCGGTTCACCGAAGCGCCGAGCTCGGTGAGCCTCGTCTCGACGGCGTCGAGGAAGACGTCGCCACGCGGCTTCGAGATATCGAGCAGCCCAACGGTCAGACCGGACAACGACTCGGGGCGTTTCGTACGCTCCCGATGGGCCGGCGTCGATTCGCCGGTGGGATCGAGCACCGTGATGTTGGTCATCTCGTGATCTCCTTCGTTACGGGGACACTACCCCCATCACCGCTGAGCCAACCGCCCAACACCGAGCTGAACAGGCCGGCGGGCCCGCCGGCGTGGACGATCTGCAGCCCACCGTCGGGGCGGAACTTCGGCAGCTGTGTTCCGGCGAATCCGTCGGGGAGACCCTCGGCTATGCCGTCGACGCCGGCGAGGATGGTGTCGGTGTCGATCAGCAAATGCTCGTGCAGGGCCTCGCGGAATTGGGCCTTGGTCCATCCGGCTTCGGCATAGCGCGCCATGTGCTCGGGACTGAGCACGAGCATGGCATCCATGCCGATCACCATCCGTGGCGAGTTGGTGGCGAGCAGCATCTTGGCCAGCGAGGCGGTCAGGGCCTCGGGCGTGCGCGACTTCTGGTCGATCATGACGCGTGGGCCCTCCGAGCAGAAGGCCGTGATCGTGCTCACCCCCGGCTCGAATCCGCGCTCGACGGCGTAGGACTCCCAGGGTGACCCTTCCTCATCTTCGGGGAAGCAGAGTCCGAGCTTGCCGGGGTTGCCCTGAGTCGAGCGGTCGATGCCGCCCGGCGCGCCCCCGCCGACGTTGCGGACGATGAGCTGAATCGCTCGTCCGATGGTCGCATTGGCGCGGTTGCCGTGGCCCAGCACGTTGATGCCGGCATTCATGCCGATCTCGTTTCGGATCGGTCCGTTCACCACAAAGACCGGCCCGACGGCCATGGTGGTGGCGAGCACGCCGTGCATGTTGAACTCGTCGTTGCAGACCGCTTCGAGGCCAGCGATCACCACCGGCAGGTATTCGGGCTTGCACCCCGCCATGACGGCGTTGATCGCCACCTTTTCGACGGTCGCCTCGGTGAGGTTGGGCGGCACCACCGCGACGACATCCGATGGGACTCGGGTGGTTCCGCCGAGCATCTTCATCACGCGGGTTTCGGTGGGCGGAACCAACGGCAGACCGTCGGACCAACCGCGATCGAACATCGCTTCCATCTCGTCCTCGGCCGTTGCGAATTGCACGCGGCGCGCCGAGAAAACCGACCCGCCGAACGCGACGGCGAGCTCGGCCTCCCGGTCGGGGTCGACCGACAGCGATCCGCAGCCGGGTCGATATTCGGGAATGTCCGCGGGGAACGATTCGGCGGCGTCGTCGCCGCAGAACGTGGTCCATGCGGCCAGGTCCCAGCCCACGATGCGTTCGGTTTCGACCCCGTCGACCACGCGCAGCAGGGTCGGCACGGTTTCGATGTCGTGGTGCCACGAGACCGACAACGACGTGTCGTCGACCACCCAGTCGGCGACGGCGGGAAAGCTCGTGTCGTCCTGGGTGTAGACCGTTATCCCCGGACCCTCGGCCAAGCCGATCAGCACCGGGGCGACGAGCTCACAGGTTGGGCAGTCGCGTTTGACGACGGCGACGAAACCGTCGGGCAGCAGCGGTGGGGCGTCTTTGGCCATCGTCGCGAGTCTGTCGCGTCGCGCCGAACGACTGCAATTGCGATTCGCGGCGATGGAATGGGCTGAAGCGGGTCTTTGCCAGAGTTGCCGCGTGATTGCAAGAGTTTGCAGTGTGAGATTGGTCACGATACGGCCCTGAACCTTTCCATCACGACCGAGGGCGAACTACCATCGGCGCACACCACGAGCACAGCATCAGGGGGATTCGTTGCTCGATATCACTTTTTATGGGGTGCGCGGTTCGACTCCTTGTCCTTGTCCGGACAAGCAGCGATACGGCGGGAATACCTCGTGCGTTGTTTTGACCGCCCCCGATGGCGACCCGATCGTGTTCGATCTGGGCACCGGTCTGCGCGTCTGGGGTCATCGGTTTGCGCCGGGCGAGATCGTCAACGCCACCGCCTTGGTCACGCATCTCCACTGGGATCACATCCAGGGACTGCCGTTCATGGGCCCGATCCACAGCCCCGGTTCGTCGCTCGACATCTACGGCGTCGGCGAGAACGGCATGACACTCGAAGAGTGCTTCGCCACGTTCGTCAACCCCCCGTATTTCCCGGTGCACTATTCCGATCTCACCGCCGATATCCGTTTCCACGACGTCACCGACGAGTCGTTTGCCGCCGGCCCCGCCAAGATCACCACGCGTCCGGTTCCGCACTGCGGACCAACCAATGGGTATCGGGTCGATTGGGGTGGCTATTCGGTGGCGTACATCTCCGACCACCAGCAGCCACTCGACGACCCCACCAAGGTCGCCGACTCCGTGCTCGAGTTGGTCGACGGCGTCGATGTGCTCATTCACGACGCACAGTTCAATCAACAAGAGTTCGCCGCCCGTTCGCATTGGGGTCATTGCACGTACGACTACGCCGTCGAGGTCGCCCATCAAGGCGGCGTCGGCGCACTGGCGATGTTTCACCACGATCCCTTCCACGACGATGACGACGTCGACGAGGCGTTGGCGCACGTGCGCAACCTCATCGTCGACCGCAACGTCGAGACGGCGTTCGCCGCGCACGAGGGTCTCGTCATCAGCCTCGGCAACTGACACACCCGAATCCAACCATGTCCCAATCCAGTGGAGATCAAGCCCGTGAGTGACGCGTTCGAAAGCGATACCTTCCGCAAGGTGATGGGAGCCGTGCCCACACCGGTCACCGTGGTCACCACCATGACCGCCGACCACGAGGGCAGCGACGAACCGGCAGCGATGGTGATCGGTTCGTTCGGCTCGGTGTCGCTCGACCCGCCGCTGGTCATGTTCATGCCCGGCAAGGCGTCGAAGACGTGGAAGAAAATCGAGGCCGCCGGGGCGTTCTGCGTCAACGTCATGGGCGCCGATCAACTCGACGTGTGCAACTCGTTCTTCAAAAAGGACGTCGACCCGTTCAGCACCATCGAATGGGAGCACTGCGGCTTCACCCGAGCCCCGAAGATCAAGGGCTGCGCGGCCTGGATCTCGTGCAACATCGAAACCGTCGTCGAGGGCGGCGACCATTGGATCGTCATCGGCCGCGTCGTCGATATGGAAGCGGTCGACGAGCCGAATCCCATGGTGTTCGCCCGCGGCCAATACGGCTCCGTCGGCGACCTCAACTGAGCGACTCCGATGCCCCTCTATGCCCTTGGCGACAAACGCCCGACCATCCACCCCGACGCCTTCGTGCATCCGCAGGCCGTCGTCATCGGCAACGTCACCATCGGTGCCGGTTCCTCGATCTGGCCCGGCGCCGTCTTGCGGGGCGACTCCGAGATCATCGTCGGCGAACGCACCTCGATTCAAGACGGCGCGATCATCCACTGCATCGACCGGGTCCCGACCGACATCGGCGACGATTGCACGGTCGGGCACATGGCGCACATGGAAGGCGCCAAGATCGGCAACGGGTCGCTCATCGGCACGGGTTCGATCGTGTTGCCGATGGCGGTCGTCGGCCAGAACTGCATCGTCGGGGCCAACGCCGTGGTCACCCAGGGCACCCATGTGCCCGACAACTCGATGGTGCTCGGCGTACCCGGCAAGATCCGCGAGGGAGTGGTCGACCCCGACGGGTCGGTCGAGAATGCCGAGGTCTACGTCGAGCGAGGCAAGTTCTACGCCGAGAACATGACCCTGATCGAGGGCTAGCGGGGCGAAATTGCCCCGGCTTGGCGCAGGGGCACCGGTAGCATTGCCGGATCATGAGCAATCTTGACGTGCACAACATCGACGTTCTCCTCCCCGACGGGTCGCATCGTTCGCTACCTGCGGGTTCCACCTCCGCAGACCTCGCTGCCGACATCGGCCCCGGACTCGCCAAGGTGGTGATCGCAGCCGAGGTCGACGGCGCCCCGGTCGATCTCAACGTCGAACTCACCGACGGAGCAACCGTGTCGTTGGTCAAGGCCGACAGCGAGGAGGGGCTGCACACACTGCGGCACTCGACCGCCCACGTGATGGCGCAGGCGTTGGTCGACCTCTACCCGGGAACGCAGCTCGCAATCGGCCCGCCGATCGAGCACGGCTTCTACTACGACTTCGAACTTCCCGACGGCAAGACGCTCACCGCCGATGACCTCGAGAAGGTCGAGGCGCGCATGCGCGAGATCATCGCGGCCGATCAGCCGTTTGTTCGGCACGAGTTGCCGGTGGACGAAGCCAAGGCGTTCTTCGGCGACGAAACGTTCAAGTCCGAGATCATCGACCGTGTCACCGGCGGCGACGCTGCTTCTGATGGGCCGGCTTCTGATGGCCCCGCTTCCGACGACGCCGGCGAGATCGCCGACGCCGAGGTCATCAGCTACTACGCCAACGGCGACATCGCCGCGCCCGGCACGTTTCGCGACATGTGCACGGGTCCGCACGTGCCGTCGACCGGTCGGCTCGAGCATTTCAAGCTGCAGTCGGTGGCCGGCGCCTACTGGCGCGGCGACGTCACCCGACCGATGTTGCAGCGCATCTACGGCACGGCGTGGGCCGACAAGAAGTCGCTGAAGCGTCACCTGCAGATGCTGCAGGAAGCCGAGAAGCGCGATCATCGCAAGCTTGCCGCCGAGCTCGACCTCGTGTCGTGGCCCGAGGAGCTCGGCCCGGGTCTGGCCGTGTGGCATCCCAAGGGCGCCAAGGTGCGACACATCATGGAGGACTACTCGCGCGATCGCCACGAGAACGGCGGCTACGAGTTCGCCTACACCCCGCACATCGCCAAGTCGGTGCTGTGGGAGACCAGTGGCCACCTCGACTTCTACGCCGACAGCATGTACCCGCCCATGGAGATGGACGGCGCCACGTACTACCCGAAGCCGATGAACTGTCCGTTCCACGTAATGATCTACAAGAACAGCCAGCGCTCGTATCGCGACCTGCCGCTGCGCATCTTCGAGCTCGGCACCGTGTATCGGTACGAGCTCTCCGGCGCCGTGCACGGTTTGATGCGCAGCCGCGGGTTCACCCAGGACGACAGCCACATCTTCACCACCAGAGAAGACATGGCCGAAGAGTTGCGGTCGCTGCTCGACTTTGTCCTGTCGGTGCTCGGCGCCTTCGGGTTCACCGATTTTCAAGCGAAGCTTTCGACGCGCCCGCTCGGCAAGTCGGTGGGCGACGACAAGATCTGGGACATCGCGACCGAGGGCCTACGCGACGCGCTCGACGCATCTGGCCTCGACTACGTCGTCGACGAGGGTGGCGGCGCGTTCTACGGTCCCAAGATCGATGTCGATGTGAAGGATGCCATCGGACGTGCCTGGCAGCTGTCGACGATCCAGGCCGATTTCAACCTGCCGGAACGCTTCGAGATGGAGTACGTCGGAGCCGATGGCGAACGCCACCGTCCGGTCATGATCCACCGGGCGCTCATGGGTTCCATCGAACGGTTCTTCGGCGTGCTCATCGAGCACTATGCGGGAGCATTCCCCGCATGGCTCGCCCCGGTGCAGGTTCGGGTGCTCCCCGTAGCGGGCGACCACGACGAGTACGCCGGCTCGGTGGCGCAGCAACTGCGCGACGCCGGGTTCCGCGTGGACGTGGTGGCGGCGACCGAGCCGCTCGGCAAACGGGTGCGCAACGGCAAGGTCGAAAAGCTGCCGTACGTGTTGGTTGTCGGCGACGATGACG
>RCMY010000510.1_pt1 | contig 36407 bp, 33 predicted proteins | sample 2041341 | NCBI WGS metagenome assembly RCMY01 (sample SAMN09708234, study PRJNA481090) | Marine sediment metagenome, whole genome shotgun sequencing project. | reverse complement strand
TAAATCGGTATACACCAGCACGCGATGCTCAACATCGGCCAAGCCCGTGCCGCGCTCGCCAAGCCGATTGCGTTCGACCGTGGCGACACCGATATTGCCTGGGCCGTGATGATCGGGTCCGTGGCGGGCAACGATGGGACCGGCATTCATGTCCATCATCATTCCCATGGAGTGTTCTTTATTCTTAGTACTTCCCATGTCTCCCATGTCATGCCCCATGGCAGCGTGACCTTCTCCAGCCATGTCGTGCCCCATCGCAGCGTGGTCTGCCTTCGACATGGCGCCCATATCAGTCTTCTCAGCGTCGTCTCCCATCTGCATGCCGCCCATATCCATATTTTGCATATCCATCCCCATATCGACCATGGTGAGCAAGGGGCGCTTACGCAATGCCGGTACGGGCGCCTGCATCCCCGCGCGCGGCGCCAGGGTTCCTGCCGCATAGCCGCTGCGATCGATAGACTCGGCCATTACCGTGTAGGCGGTGTCCTGCTGCGGCTGCACTACCACATCGTAGGTTTCTGCGGTGCCGATCTGGAACTCATCCGTATCCACGGGCTGCACATGCTGACCATCGGCCGCTACCACCGTCATTGGCAGGCCCGGTATCCGCACGTTGAAGTAAGACATCGCCGAGCCGTTGATAAACCGCAGCCGCACGCGCTCGCCCGGTTTAAACAGTCCGGTCCAGTTACCGGCTGGATGCAGCCCGTTCATCAAGTAGGTGTAGGTGGCGCCGTTAATGTCGGCAATATCCGTCGCCATCATGCGCATGCGATCCCATTGCAGTTTTTTCTTTATGGCCTCTACCTTGCTAAGCTTTTCATCCGTGTTATAACCCTCGCTTAACGTGAATTGCTGATAGTTGTAGTAATCACTCATCTTCTTCAGCTTTGCCATGACTCGGTGCGGGTCTTCAAACGTCCAGTCAGACAACATCACCACGTAATCACGGTCGTACTGCACCGGATCCGGCGCGGCAGGATGCACAATCAGCGGACCGTAAACGCCGGTCTGTTCCTGCAACCCCGAATGGCTGTGATACCAATACGTGCCGCTCTGTTTTACCGGAAAGCGATATTGAAACGTCGTACCGGGTTTGATGCCACGGAAGGTGACTCCCGGAACGCCATCCATTTCGAAGGGCAGCAGAATGCCATGCCAGTGGATTGACGTATCCACGGTCATCGCATTGCTTACATTTAGTACAACGTCACGACCTTCATACCATTCCAGCAACGGACCCGGGACGGTATGGTTGATTGTCGTGCCCGTCGCAGCGCCGCCGGCGATGTCAATCGTGTGTTCACGAATAGCCAGGTCGAATACGAGAGGCTCACTGTTGGACGCGTCGCCGTTATTGAGCACACTCATGCTGCCGCGCGCCCAGGCCGGCACCATGGCAGTTAACATGGCCAGTGCGCTGGCGCCCGCCGCCGATTGGATGAAACGTCGACGCGGTATTGAGAATTCATTGGTCATTTCAGTTCTCCACTAAAGGTGCAGTGTTCAGTGCGAGTGAGCGTTGTGGTCGTGTTCTGGTTCTGGTTCTGGTTCTGGCTCCGGTTCAGATCGATCTGCTGTGGCTGCGCGCTTGTTGTCGTCGTTCTCCGTGTGCATTTTTCCACCAGCCGCAGGCTCGTCGTGAGCGTGATGCCCCATCCCTTTGGCGCGGTGTTTTAGCGCGGCATAGGCTTCAGCATCGAGCTGAGGTAAGGCGGTCAACAAAGCGACAACCGGCCATAATTCCTCATCACCATGAGTCGCACCCCAGGCCGGCATGCCGGTCATTTTTATACCGTTTTTTGTGACCCAGAATAATTCGGCAGGGTCCATGTGCGCGGCGGATTCGCCTAGTTTCGGCGCTGGCGGATTCAAGCCCTGACCGGCGGGGCCGGGTTCCTTGCCGGGTGCTCCATGGCAACCGACACACATGGCTTCAAAATCATTGATGCCGGCTAGCGTCAGCTCGTCAGAATCGAGGTCAGGCACCTGAATGTCCCGCGCACGACGTTCGATTGAAGCGTGCATGGTTTTTTCCAGTATTTTTTCAAGCAATCGGCTGTGAGGTGTCGATGCACTGACGTCATAGACACCTGAATAAATGAACAACGCGGTACCCAGCCCCGCTAGCAAGCTAACGATGACCAAGGTCGCAATGATAGTTTTCATATAACCGTCTCTCAGTGTTGATTGTCAGCAAGCGCCTTGTGCGGCAATTCACGGGTCTCGCCGGAGTGCGCTAAGTAAAACAAAACATAGCTGCTTACCCCGAGAGGGTTCGGTAGTAAGTCGCCTTTACGGCTTACTCGATTAGGCGATCGTGACGACGCACCGGTGTATCAGTCGGCAGCTTACTCGTGGGTGGGGGATGGGTCCAGGGAACCGCTTTTGACGGCAAATGAAATGCGATCGTTCCCAGAGCAATAAAGTGCGGATTATCGAAACGAGGATTGTCGGTTGCTGTTAAGGCAGCACCTATATCGGCACTGATAGCCGTGGCTAGAATACTACAATCGTTTGAACAATCAGTATGCTCGCAAGCGGCGTCGTCTGGCGGAGCAGAGTGATGCTGTGCATGGGAACTCTCGTCTACATCCGCTGGCGTTGCCGTGCACGCACAGGCCAGGCTGCTTGAGAGAAGCAGCAGCACTAATAATGGCGATAAGACTTTCCGCAGCAACAACATCCGGTTATACTATACCCCCCTAATGTATCAGTCAACTGTCAAGGTCGGTAATTTTTGGTCAAATAATGGAGTCCGCTATGGTCGATAAATCAACAGCACGGCACGCTATCATCCGACGGCTCAATCGAATTGAGGGTCAGGTGCGTGGACTGAGCCGCATGCTCGAGTCTGACCGTTATTGCATAGACATTCTGCATCAGGTTCAGGCAACAAAAGCGGCGCTTGTTAAAGCGGAGACAGAATTGCTTCGAATGCACGCCCGTGAATGCGTTGACGCTGCCCTTGAAAAGGGGACACTCGAGCAGCAACGGGAAAAAATAGTGGAACTGGTCGATCTTTTCGAGCGTGTTCGATAAGGGGTGGCGAGTCTAGATGAGAACACCCAAGATCCAATCAGTGACAATTTTCGTGACCGCGCGCATACACTGAAATCATCGCTAGCGCGCATTCATTGGCTGCTAACTTAATTTCACTTTTTGAAACATACCTGCCTCGCAATGACCGGGAATGTTGCACGATAAATCCACCGCATCGCTGCCCGCGAAAAGCCACGTCAAGGTTTTGGCCTTACCGAGTTCAATGGTGACGGTGTTGTCATCAGCGTTTGTCATACCGGGAATATTATGCTTCATTTCTTCATGCTCTTTTGGCTCGGCTGCATTGCCAATGGAAAATTCTTGCGGAATTTTACCTCCGTTGCTCACTATGAATTGAATGGTGGTTCCCGACTCAATACGCGAAAGTTCCTCCTTGAACTTAATTTTCGTCTCATCGCTCAAGTCTTACCGCTTCCCGGACGCTGATGCTGTGACCCATTCAACTTCAAAGGTCTGTTCCCATACGTTCATAGACTTCGCTGCTGCCGTCTTTTTTAAGCAATAACACATCGTACGCATCACGGCGTTTACCCATCTCCATACCAGGGCTACCAACCGGCATACCGGGGACTGCCAAACCGATCGCACTCGGTGGTTTTTCGAGGAGAAATCGTTCGATGGTAGGTGCCGGAATATGCCCCTCGAACACATACCCATCGGCGGAGATCGCGGTGTGGCAAGACTGGTAATGCGCTGCAATGCCATTGTTCGACTTGACCCTATTTAGACCAGCGGCATCGGGATGGTGTATCTCGGTGTGAAAGCCATTAGCCTCGACATGGTCGACCCACTTCTCACAACAGCCGCATGTAGGACTTTTGTATACGTCTAGCGCTACTTTTTCTATCGGTGTTTCCGAGGGAGTGACACTGGCAGTCCGCGCCACATCGGCATTTTCCGAACACGCGGCGATGCTTATCAGTAATGCAACTGCACAAAGCCATTTTGCGTTTAAAACGGTTAATTTCATGATCGCTCCCTGTGCGAATTTCTATCGTTCTACGCTAGTCTATGGGAGTTTGGGAACTCCCGCCAATAGGTTGGATGATGGTAGACGCCAAATTTTGGGCGCACCTATTTCTGATCGGCAGCAACGTACTGAAATCAACATGAGCCAACAGGGGGGCTCTACTTCGGGCGACCTGTTCCATGTTGGTACGAATAATCTCGACAAGTTGGTGTTTCGCAACCACATTACGCGTTTCACTGCCAAGAATGTCCTCCAGCCGCGACTGAGCGCTGCGCTGGTCGCGCAAGCGGAAGAAATGCTGTAAGGGCTCTTTTATGCGTCAACGGCCAAACGTATCGACAGTAATACAAAGTTTGTCTCTTCCCTCAAGCCACCACTGCGCGCCGACCACTGCTGTGCCAACTCGAACCGCGCTCGCCTTGCACGTGCCTTCCAGTCTGCTGAAGCGAGGCGTCGGCTACGACGCCGGCCTGAACTGCTACCCGTTCAATCAACGGGCACAGTTCGCCGTCAAGCGGAGTTAAATCATCCATGTTTTCCCATGCGTCCAAAGCTTTAATGACCCGTGACTCGGTCGCTTTCAAATCGGCGATGCGTTCTTGCATGCTTGCCAGGCGTTGCTCGACGAGCGACTTCACCTGATCGCACGGGACGTCACCGTGTTCCGCGGTTTCAAGAATGATCTTGATGTCCCCGATCGTAAGTCCGAGTCGTTGCGCTCGGCGAATGAACTCGACGCGGTGCAAATCCACCGTGGAAAAACAGCGATAGCCGTTCTCTACTTCGCGATCCGGGCTCAGTAAGCCGATGCGAGCATAGTATCGAATGGTTGCGGGCGTGACACTTGCCCGACCGGCCAGCTCGGCAACGCGTAATGCGCCGTGGGGTTGTGGAATGGGGTTGCTACTAAACATGACAGTTCTCCTTCAATTTTGGGTGGGATAGCGGCACAAAGGTCATCTATCTGATACCGCACGAAGCGGCGCGTTTAAAATGAAGGCGGCCTAGATACGCAGGCGTTGCGTGGCGAGATAAACCGGTGGTGATGTTGCGTGTAGAGGCGATCTTTGGGGAGCCACCAACACCGCGCTCAACAGCAGTGGCTTGAATGGGGCAAAATCTATCGGCAGAGCCACCAGCGTGACGAGCTTGTCTTGCTGTGGTGCATCACTGCTGACCAATGCGGTCAGATTGCAACAGCAGTTCGCGCGGTCCATCGGTTGCGGCGATCCAGCGTTGGCGCAATGGTCGTGGACTTCGATGACCGTGACCGACTCACTGCTTGTCGTGTCAGGCAAAAAGGCCATGGCACAAGGGGTCACGAGCACACTGAGCCATGCAAACAGAATGACGGCCAGCGTCGATGCCGAACTTCGTTTGCGTCGGATGTTGTCCAGTAACGACATCGACCGAGCGCCCCGTCTCTCGAACGGCAGCCAGACCCTGATGAAATCGTTCACGCAGGAGATCTGGCCTATCAGGGATGATTGGTGATCGCCTTTCCAATTTGTACGTACTCCAGTCACACCCATTCGATTCGTCTCGGATTATCGGTCTAAACGCAGCTTCGTGCTTTTGCGAGCCTAGGTGCATAATATCGATCGGTCTCTGACCCTAGCGTGACACTACCATTACAACTATGTAATATTCCTGTCATCTTCCCGTTAGCTGGGCGAGAGTAAGCTGGTGACCAGTGCACAATCGCGGTAAAACCTAACGCCCGAGCCGGATACGTGTTTTGAACATCACCAGACCTCTCACGGAAGGTCCATGAAAATCCTGATTGTCGAGGACGAAATCAAAATCAGTGAATACCTCCGGCAAGGTCTCACCGAGGCCGGCTTTAGCGTAGACCTCGCTCGCAACGGGCTGGACGGGCACCACCTTGCCGTCACCGAGTCTTACGATCTGGTCATCCTCGACGTCATGCTGCCGGACGTCGATGGCTGGAGGATTTTGCAGGCGCTGCGTGAGGCTGGCATTCAGGTGCCGGTGTTGTTTCTCACCGCGCGCGACAGTGTCGACGATCGAGTCAAGGGGCTGGAGCTAGGCGCCGACGATTATCTCGTCAAGCCCTTTGCCTTCGCCGAATTGCTGGCGCGGGTGCGTACCCTGCTGCGGCGCGGCACCGCCCCGGCGATCGAAACAACACTCAACGTCGCCAACCTCGAACTCGACCTGATGCGTCGGCGAGTCACGCGCGCAGGCCAGCGCATCTCGCTCACTACCAAGGAGTTCGCGCTGCTGGAACTTCTGATACGCCACCAGGACGAGGTACTCACACGCTCCCTGATCGCCTCCCAGGTCTGGGACATGAACTTCGATAGCGACACCAACGTCATCGACGTCGCTATCCGGCGCCTGCGTGCCAAGATCGACGACGCGTTCGAACCCAAGCTCATCCAAACGGTGCGTGGCATGGGCTACATGCTCGATGCCTCGGGTGAAATCTGAGCAGGGCTGTGCGCCGTCCTCTTTCCCTCGCCCGGCGCCTGACGCTGCTGTTCGGCATTGCAGCGGCCATCGTTTTCCCAATTTTCGGCTGGGTCATCAGCCAATCGACTGCAAACCATTTCGTAGAAGGAGACAGCGACGAACTCGAGGTCATTGTCCGTGCGGTGCAGGACGTGCTGAGCAGAACTAATGCGGCGGATGAATTCAATCTGCTCGAACAAAGGTTAGTCGATATTCTGGTAGGCCATCACGACGCATCGCTTTATATCGCCGGGCAGGATGGACGATTAGTGTACGCCAGTCCGAAACCGGATCTTGCCAGCATCGCGCAGGCACCCCACGGCGACGTCGAAGGCAGCACCATACGCCGGTGGAACGATACCCATCACAGCTACCGTGTATTGATCCAGTTGGTGGACAAGGGTGCGAAAGGCGACGACAAGGCGTATACCGTTGTGGCTGCAGTGCCGATCGACCGTCACCTGCGCTTTCTCGCCAGCTTTCGCCGTAGTTTGTGGCTCACGATCGCCGGCAGTATTGTCTTAATGAGTCTTATGGGCTGGATTGCGGTCCAGCAGGGCCATGCGCCACTGCGTGACATCGTCGCGCGGATGCGCCGCATCAGCGCCAATGAGTTGAACACCCGTCTGTCCCCCGAGGCTGTGCCCAGCGAACTCGCCGAGCTCGCGGTCTCGTTCAATGAATTGCTCCAGCGCGTGGATGAGGCGTTTCACCGGCTCTCGGATTTCAATGCCGATATCGCTCACGAACTGCGCACGCCCGTCGCCAATCTCATGACCCAAACCCAGGTGGCTCTCTCCCGGACGCGTACTATCGACGAGTATCGCGAAATACTCTATTCCAACGTGGAAGAATATGAGCGAATGGGTCAGATGGTCAGCGACATGCTCTTTCTGGCGCAGGCGGACAATCGTCAGCAGAAACGAAGTGTCGTAGCCCTCGACCTCGGCAAGGAAGTACGCGCATTGTTCGACTTCTACGAGGGCTGGGCGGAAGAGCGTGGCGTTAAACTGGCACTGGCAGGCGACGCTAGTGTATCGGGCGACCGGCTGATGCTACAGCGCGCGCTGGGCAATCTCCTGTCTAACGCCATCCGCCATACGCCGGCCGGCGGAACCGTGCGGGTGGAACTCAACACATCGAAGGAGGGTGAAATCGGTATTGTGATCGAGAATCCCGGCACCAACATACCGCCCGAGCACTTACCTAGATTGTTAGATCGCTTCTATCGCATCGATTCGTCACGCCAACTGGGAGATGAGGGCGTCGGGCTGGGGCTTGCCATCGTCAAGTCGATCGTCAACGCCCACGACGGCAAGATCGATGTGGTTTCTACCGAAGGAATGACCCGGTTCACAATTACTCTGCCAAAGCATTCAGCACCATCATGTTGAACAAGGTCTGGAGCGAGCATAACCATCAGCTTTTTGTCCGATCATGAGAAGATCATGCGTCTACTGACAAGTTGAAACCGGCAAATTTGAAAACCACTGGGTATCGCACTAACAACTACAAATAAATTACCCATTTTTAAGGTGCCAGAACATTCGGGATGTCCCAGGGGTGAGTACGTAGTAGCACTTAAAGCAGCAACTCGGCGTAGTTTGTTGAGAGGACGATACGGCCCGTATAGGCGAGTCGACGAGCGCTAGGCGCTGCAAATAATATGTGCAGGGTGACACTGACCTTGCCATGCGCAGTGGTGACTTCAGTCGGTGTTATTGCTCACGATCGCCAGCGTTGGTCTGTGGTAGGTGCCGGACCGGCCGCTCTTTGCCAATACAAGTTGCCACAATTGCACGCTCCGAGCCCGGTAGGGCCCGCGCAGGCCAATAGATAGAAGTTCCACACGTGCCGAAAACGCTCGTGGTAGCGGTCGCCGAAAACGTCCTAAGCGCTATCGATGCGTCGCTGCCAAGCCATCAAGGCTCGGTCGCAGTCTGGTCCGAAATTGTGCCAGTCTTTCAGTACAAAATATGGCTCGATCACCCGGCCGATTTGGGTGATCGAGGGTAGCATGCCGTTTGAAAAGACATACCGGTTCAGCCATGAACCGGTGTAGTGGGTTACAACGCGTTGCCGATGTCATCGTGTCGCTCACCGACAATGCGCGCCCGTGCACGGGTTTGCAGGTTGCGTAGTCGCGACGTCAGCGCCAGCCATGCATTGACGCGCGTGTTGGTGACGCGTCAATGGACTGCGCCACGAAGCAGGTGCCCAAATTCATCGACGCGTTCATATGTAAGCGCAACGATAAGTGCGTTCTAGTTATTTTAGTGGCAGACTGCCATGCGTCAGCTTTTTTCTAAAGCGCAATAAGGCTAGCAGACCACTCACCAAATAATAACGGTGAAGAGACGTTGGCAACCGATAGACGTCAAGGTATTGCGTATCAGGCGAACAATTGAGTTGTTCAGGCAGGTATAGCGCAATGTGCGCAGTCACGTCGCGCAACGCGGAGAACTAGCTCAACTGCTGAAGGGTCTTGAGCAATGTGGCAACGATCAACGTTTGCCCGTCCCCCTGGGCTGATAGGCCTTACTACTGCGATAGTTGTTTAGGTCTAGACAAGTAAAGTGATCTGAGGGCGTAATTAAGTATGCGGGAGTACCCTGTCGTGTGGATCAAGTAGCTCAGCAGTATGCTTTCGTCGGGCTTGCTGAGATCGTAATACCTGAAAAGGATCAGCGTGCGGCGTATGACTGGACACGCTGTTCCTTGTTTTCGAGTGTAAAGCTGATTTCCCGGGTGCCGCTGAGAAAGTCTCAAACCTGGCTGATGGTGTCAATGATGTCGTCATGCATGATGGTTTTCATCCTTCCATCATGACGGGAGAGTCAGCTTAGTTCAGCATCATTCCGTTCCGTAATAGAAATACGTCGGGAGTACAATATTATTTCGTATTGGAAGAAACTAACACTTGTGCTGTTCTGCTAGCTGCCTATAATGCTAACCTAGGTTGAGCACTCCAAAACTGGAGCGGCTTAAGTTAACAAATTGATTTTGCAGAGGCGATGGTATGCCCAGCCAACTGACCGAACATTCGCCTAAGCTACTTCCCGATACTTTTCCCAATCCATCGAACGTCATGCACGCGGCTGCCGCATCCGCAGAGCTCTGGATTAAAAACCTTCCCCCAGTGCTGACTTGGCGGAAACGCCGTTATGATCGCAAATTTTCCGATGGGGCTGTCGCTCAATTTCGCGGAATTTTCGACAGTTTTGAGGAAGCGCTGGCTTCCGCGCCCACAACCAAAGCACTTGGGTTCGACGTTGCACAGTTCGAAGGATATTTCGATGATCGTCGTGGCAAATTGTTTCTTTACGACTACCCAATCTTGTTTTGGTTAAACCATATTGTTAAGCCAAACTCGCGCGTCTTCGATATGGGTGGTAACACCGCTGTGCACTATGTTGCATACCGTAATTATCTGCACACTTGGACGCAGCTTTATTGGGAAGTTTGTGAAGTGCCGGTAATTGTGGATGCTGGTAAAATCTTCGCCGAACAAGAAGGATTTAGTGAGCGACTAAGTTTTACCAGCAATCCTGGCGACGCTAGTGGCGCGGATGTACTGCTTTCGGCGGGAACAATTCAATACCTTGATAAGCCCGGTTTGACAGAGTTACTGGACTCGCTAGAGGTACTACCGCGACATTTGCTGCTAAACAAGTTGCCTCTGTACGATGGTGAACCTTATATTACATTGCAAAACGGTAGTGTTCACTTCATCGCCCAACGGGTCTTTAATCGGTCCCAATTTCTGAGCGAGTTAGCAGAGCGCGGCTATCACGTCGTCGACGAGTGGCGAGATGACTCTATCTCGTGTCATGTGCCATTCCACCCGGAGAGCGCGGTTTCGAGCTACACCGGGCTCTATCTTTCCAGAGAACCAGGTGGTTGACATCGACACCTCTTCGAATGAGGTGCTCAACTACAATCAGGAAAGCTGACCGCTACTATATCGTACAATAAGGAGAGCGCCGAAATGTCTGGGGCGTTGTAAATTTCTTCTTTTCAACCAACAGTGGTTAGTCGATGATCGTATTCTTGAATTTGAGTCGATTTTCTAGTGGACACCTATTCCATCAAAGTCGCCCTTAGGGGTGTCCCCCCGATGATATGGTGCCGACTGCGGGTGCATGGAAACACCTTACTTGCCGACCTACACCATATTATTCAGATTGCCATGGGCTGGGACAACGAGTATCTGCACTGCCTTCATATCTACGGAGAAGGCTACGGCATTGCCTATGAAGACGAGCTGTCGTTTTCTCATAACGCACGGCAGGTTTTCTTAAATGATCCCGGTTTTGATGTGGGTGATCGATTCACGTACACGTACACCTGCAACTTCACAACGAATCGACTGTGCGATATCCTGTCCCTGGCGAAATACCAATTTCCCCAAGAATCAAATAATCTGACGCTTGCCAACCTACCCAGGCTTTACTACCCTTCGTCGTCATGAAGATGATGATGACATTGATACTCCATGTACTAAGTAAGCGCTCAGCCCAACAAAATTCCGCCATCAGGCAACAGTGCCTCAATCTCCTCAAGGCGAGTGGCTTTCGGCAGTTCTGTCAATACCTTTCGCAAGTAACGGTACGATTCAATTTTATTCGCCTTCGCTGACTCAATTAAACTATAACCCTAAATTCATCAGTTAAATGTGCTCGACCGGTCAACAAATAGCCCTCAAGCCACTCCTGGCAGGTGTGCTCGCTCAAGATCTCCATCACACGCCCGTCAGGCGCCAAATGATCGTCTTCGTCTGTGCGCTCGGCCATCCAGGCCCGATTAGTCACGTCAAACAGGGCTCCCAACCGGTTGGACGCCGTCTCATCAGGCCCGAAGACCCGAAAATTCTGGTTACGCTCGTTGCGCCGCATCACATCACGCAACAGGTTGCCGAGCACGCGGGTTGCTTCCACTTCGACGCTGTAGAGAGTGGGAACCTCGACTGCGTAGTCGCGGTAATCGGGCATTTGCAGGTTTTTGAGAAGAATGCCGCCATTGGCATGCGGATTTGCCCCCATGCGACGGCAACCGGCGGGTGCCAAGGCGGCGATTGTCGGTCGCAGTACACCCGCCTCATCAAACAACTCTTCGGGCCGGTAGCTTTTCATCCAGCGTTCAAGTCGAGCAATGTGTTCGGGATTGTCCGCCAGGCCTGCGAGTGGGACCTGGAGTGACCGCCACGAACTTTCTGTGCGCTTGCCATCCACTTCCCGTGGACCGGTCCAACCTTTGGGGCTGCGCAGCATTATCATCGGCCAACGCGGACGTGGCATCTCATTGCCTGCGTGCGGCCTGTTGGATGGCACCGATGTCGTCCACGATACGATCAAGGGTCGTCGCCATCGCTTGATGCATTGCCGCTGGCTCATCGCCTTCCACGAAATAGGGACGATGGTCGTAACCCACCAGCAGACGCTCAAGTTCGTCACGGCTAATTCGTGCCAATACCGTCGGGCTGGCGATTTTATAGCCGTTTAAATCCAGGATCGGCAGCACGGCGCCATCGGTGGCTGGATTCAAGAATTTGTTCGAGTGCCAAGCGGCGGCCGGCGGTCCGGTTTCCGCCTCCCCATCGCCAATCGCACAGGCTGTGATCAGCGACGGGTTATCAAAAACGGCCCCATAAGCATGCGCCAGGGAGTAACCCGATTCTCCACCTTCTTGGATCGAGCCCGGCGTTTCTGGCGCCACATGGCTCGGAATGCCGCCGGGAAAGGAAAACTGCTTAAAAAGACGGCGCATGCCGTCGGCGTCCTCGGACACATTTGGATAGACTTCGCTGTAGGTGCCTTCGAGCCAGGTATTCGCCACCAGCAACGGCCCGCCGTGACCGGGGCCCGCAACATAAATCATGTTCAAATCGTGAGCCTTTATCACTCGATTGAGATGCGCATAGCCGAAGTTGAGGCCTGGACTGGTGCCCCACTGGCCGAGCAATATCGCGCAGGTAAATCTGACCGACTGACGAGTAATTGGCCGCACGCCAATAGACGGCTACCTGGTTCAGTTCCTCAGGGTTCAATGGTGCTGTGGTATCCGCTGTGGTGTTCATGCGTGCCTCTCCTGGGGATGAGAAGTTTATCTTCTAGAGCGCGTCTGCTAACTCTGCGTAGCCCAACGTCTTGTAAAGAAGTTGTGGATGGGTACGTAGACAATCCCGGCGTAAAAGCCATACAAGAAGCTCTCAACCAGGCCGAGTAAAAAACCCCATCCGGTCAGCCACTCGAAGGCCGGCATTATCTGCTCCAAAAATGCATGCATGTGTAGCGCCTCGGGCGTCATCAGCCCCCACAGTACACACACCGCAAAAGATACGGCCGCCCAGGTGCCCAGCGACCAACTGACGATTTTCCAATTCAACATGGGTCGCTCCTTATTCGTGTTTGTGCGCATCATTTGCATCGTCCTGTTTGTCGTCGCTGCGACCTCCATGGCCCCCATGACCGTGAAAGAGGTGCATGCCTACGCACAGCAATAAAATGATCAGAAAAAACGAGTTGCCACTTAACCAATCCATAATCAGGCCCTCTGGGTTATAACGAGTGCGAATTGACATCGACGCCGTTGTTCAGATTCACCAGACGGCCAATGCTCTCCACTGCCAGGATGCCGGCCATCGCGTAAGCGTTTTTCCGGCGATTCCAGGATGTCCAACGGCACAATGGCCGTGATATGTTTGATGCTCATGATCTCTCCTCCGACGGGTCGGGTGGCTTATCGTCGACTATCCCCGCGATGGCGTTTCGATGTGCTTTCACGACGGCAGAAAACCTGGCCCGCGCGCCATGTAGGCACGATACCGACCACCAAATTAATCAAGCCCAGGGCGTCTAACCCGTTAGGGGTTAGCCCGAAGCTGCGTTTTGAATCACTCACGTCGCTATCTCTGAGTGCGCCGTCGGTACGGTGATTGATCGACTGGTGCGAGAACACATGTCATCACAATGGACGTTCGGCCACGCGCGTGCAGACTAGCCCGCCGCGTCTTTACGTCTCCCGCCCCGAAACGGGCGGGCTGTCAGTCGGCGTCCGCTAGGAGCTAGCACCGTGTGACCGTCCTGCGTCGCCTCATTGTGTGTCGGTGTCCATCATCGACTCCATCATCACCTGCATCATGTCAAGCCGATTTTCAAGATCGGTCAGACGCTGGGCATCGCTCATTTCCGTGCGTGGGCGGGGCGAGGCTATGCCCTTATGCTTGTGTTGGGGTCGTTCCGACTTCATCTTATGCATCATGCCGGAGCCCATGTGCTCGGCCATTAGTTCGCGCATGCGCTCACCGCCCATCCCGCGCATCAAACTCATCGCTTCACGCATGTGCTCACGATGGGTAGCCATCAGTTCCTGGCGCTTTGTGTGGTCTTTTGTTTCCTGAATGGCCGCCATCTCCTCGGTCAAGGTTCCCATCAATTCATCCAGTTTTGCCTGGCGCTCGGCACGCTCAGCCTTTTCGGCCGCCCACTGGTCCTGAATTTTCCTGGCTGGATCAGTCTCCTGTGCCCAGACGCTGCCGGCGAACAGGGCTACGGTCAATGCAATAACAACGGTTGATTTAGTCATGATATTTCTCCTATGGTTGGGGCTGTGCCCCGTTACTCTACAATTAACTTTCCGCGGAACATGCCCATATGGCAGCCGAAATCGTACTCGCCCGGCGCCTGAGGGACAAACCGCGCGAAGCGGCCACGCGACTGATATCTGCATGACCTCTACGTCACGATCATGCCTACGGTACAACCTATACCCTGCACTCAAGTCAAGACTCCATTCGCCTGTGCCAGCGTATCGATAAGAAGGTACAGGCTATCGTGATCCGGCGTCTTATTTGGGAGCGTCTCCCATAGCGCTGGAGAGACCGACTTCGAATTTTGGTATGGGAAAGTACGCGATGCGCCCACCGAAGAACTTTTTGTCAACGGCAGCGCCGGTAAAACCATCCGTATCGATAGCGTGTAGTTCACCATCTTCGCGCTCGAGATTCAGGCCGTTACCGACATAACCGGTGTACGTGAATTTGCTCTACTGACCGATGGGCATCGCGCCGCGCGGTTGGATACCCACTTCGGCCAGCGGCGCTGCGCCGTCGTGACCGAAACCAGGGGGGCGGAAGTGGACTGACCTTCACACCACTAATGAAACGGTGTATACGCTGATAAGTTTTCTGATGATTTTAATAGGATCAAGGTAATATTGCCTAATGCAGTCATTCCAAAAGCGGTGCAGTGCGAGGCGTTTTCCTCGAAGGCAGTGGGCCTGTGTCGAGGGGGAACACCAAAAGTAGGCGTTTTAGGCGACGCAGCAATGTGCCGCTTTGGAATCACCCGGAGGGCGCTAAGCAGACCGCCCTCTGCGACGTCGCCTAGTGCGCCTACTTTTGGTACACTGATCCGACGTAGCATCAATATGCCTTCTCCAGTGCGTCCTGCAGAGAGCGGTTTGCTCAGCGCTGTATCAGGCTATGTTACATTGAAGGGGTACTATATATGTACGGTAAGTTTCAACAGCATTTGAGTAGCGAGCTGGAGGCTATCGAGAGCGCCGGCTTTCTGAAACGCGAACGCGAAATTACCACGCCGCAAGGCGCTTACGTCGGCGTCAGCAGTGGTGGCAAGGTGCTGAACCTGTGTGCGAATAATTACCTGGGGTTGGCGCAGCATCCACAAGTCAATGCTGCTGCCCAACAAGGCCTGGCCGACTACGGCTTCGGCATGGCGTCGGTGCGCTTTATCTGCGGTACGCAAACCGTGCATAAACAGCTGGAAGCCAAGCTGAGCGAGTTTCTGGGTTGCGAAGACACCATACTCTACCCTTCCTGCTTCGATGCCAACGGCGGTTTATTCGAAACGTTGCTTGGTGCAGAAGATGCGGTGATTTCAGACGAGCTTAATCACGCCAGTATTATTGACGGTATTCGACTTAGCAAGGCGCAGCGTTATCGCTACCGCAATAACAACATGGTCGACCTGGAAACACAGCTGCAGGCAGCCGATGCAGCCGGCGCACGCTTCAAACTGATTACCAGCGATGGCGTTTTCTCTATGGACGGCAGCATTGCGCGGCTTGACGAGGTTTGTGATCTCGCGGAAAAATACGACGCCCTGGTACACTTCGACGACTGCCACGCCACCGGCTTTATCGGTGCCGGTGGTCGCGGCACGCATGAATATCGCGACTGCATGGCGCGCATAGATATTACTACCGGCACCTTAGGCAAAGCCTTAGGCGGCGCCAGTGGCGGTTACACCAGTGCGCGCAAGGAAATTGTCGAACTGCTGCGGCAGCGTTCGCGGCCGTATTTGTTTTCCAATACTATTCCACCTAGCGCCGTCGCGGGCGCGATGAAAGCAATTGACTTGGTTGCCAGCTCGAACGAGCTGCGCGACACGCTGCATGACAATACCGCCTACTTTCGCAATGGCCTGGAGCAACTTGGGTTTAGCCTGTTGCCGGGCGAGCACCCCATTGTGCCGGTAATGCTCAACGACGCTGCTGCCTGTAGCAGATTTGCCGACGCGTTGCTGCAGCTGGGTGTTTATGTAATCGCGTTCTCTTATCCCGTGGTGCCGAAAGATAAACCGCGCGTGCGTACGCAAATGTCGGCCGCATTGCAGCGCACGGATCTGGACTTTGCACTTGAGGCGTTTGCCAAGGCAAAACAACAAATAGGCGAAGAGTACTTCTAGCCCCTTAAGGCATGCAGGGTGCGCCGCGCGCACGCGGTCAGGAATAACCAGGACGGTTTGCAAGCCATAGGCCATTTTCCTGCGTGCGCACGGCGCACCCTACGGCTGTTCGTCAGGTACGACCGGACTCAGTCGCCACAAACCGCTCGATATTATCAATCAACTGATCGGCCAGGGTTTGCATCGCCTGCTGGCTCGCCCAGGCCATGTGCGGCGTAAGTATAAAATTGGGGCTGCCCAGCAGAGCAAGCAACGGATGATCATCCGCCGGCGGCTCACGGGTCAGCACGTCAAAGCCGGCACCGGCAATTAAACCGTCTTGTAAAGCAGTGACTAGATCACGCTCGTTAACCAGGCCACCACGGGCGGTGTTAATCAGCAAGGCCGATTCTTGCATCTGCCGCAGCTCATCAAGGGCAATCAGATTCTGCGTTTCCGGCGTTAACGGGCAATGCAGGCTGATCACGTCGCTGGTTGCCAGCACTTCACTAAACGGCATTTTACCAGCGCGTATCGCCGTAGCGGCCTTATGTTCAGCAAATACCACATCCATACCCAGCGCTGCGGCCAGCGTTGCCAATGCCTGCCCCAAAGCACCGCCGCCGATGATGCCAAGCCGGCTACCGGCGAGATCACTTACCGGATGACTGAAGAAACAGAATTGCCCCGATTTTTGCCACTCGCCCGTCGCCACATCTTGCTGATAGGCAAAGATATTACGCCGCAGTGCCAGCATAAGGCTCAGTACGTGCTCGGGTACGCTAACCGTGGCATAGCCGCGAATGTTAGTCACAACGATATTATGCTGATCACAATAGTCTTTATCGATATTATCTGTGCCGGTAGCGGCGACGGCTATCATTCTCAGGTCGGGCAGCTGGCGCAATTGCGCTGCCCGCAGCGGCACTTTATTGACCACTGCGATCGCACAGCCCGCCAGCCGCTCAGGCACCTGGTCAGAACTGGTACTTGCGTACTCCAACCATTCGTGTTCAAAATTTGGCGCGCGCAGTTGAATATACGGCGCAATCGTTGCGCGGTCCAAAAACGCAATTTTAATGCTCATCGTTTTAGCCCTCTGCTCGAAACATATTCTTCCAACCTGCTTGCATGGCGCGTTCACGCAGTTTAAATACCAGCGCCAAAATGACCGGCAAAATCGTCAGCGTCACAACACTGGAAAAGAGCAAACCAAACAGCACAATAGTCCCCAGCCCGCGATACAGCTCTGACCCCGCCCCCGGCAGCAGCACCAGCGGCGACAAACCGCAGACGGTGGTCAACGTCGACATCATAACGGGGCGTAAACGTACTTGAACCGCTTCAAGAATTGCGTCGGCATTCGTCATGCCTTTGGTTTTCAAATTGCCCACCGCACGCTCGACAATCAAAATCGGATTATTGACCACGGTGCCAATTAAAATCAAAAACCCCAGCATGGTGATAATGTCGAACGGTTGATGCAGCGGCATCAAGCCAAGCAAACCCAGATTGTCGCCTACGAGATTGTATAGCCAAAGCCCGATAATACCGCCGCTGATACCCATCGGTACGGTTGTCATAATAATGAGGGGAAAGCCCCAGTGAGAAAACACGGCGACCAGCAGCAAATAGGCAATCAGTACGGCGAGAGCAAAGTTTCCACTTAACGCCGAGCGGGTTTTCTCAAGCTCGCTGCTAGCACCAGTGATGTTAACTCTAACGCCCGCCGGAATCGCCTGCTCGGTTTGCAGTGGCTGCAGCAGGTCGGAACGTACAGTGTTTACCGCCGTTTCCAGCGCGATGGCGCGCGGTGGAATAATCTGCAGCGTGACGGTGCGCAACGCATCAATACGGGAGATTGCCGAGGTGCCCACCGTCTCTTCTACGCGAGCAATAGCGGAAAGCGGCACACGTTGACCCTGTTGCGTGTACAGCATGACGTTTTCAAGATCGCTTGGCTGGTTTATCAGGCCGGTACTGGCGAACAAATACATGTCGACCTTATCGTCGTCGAAAAAGAACTCATCAACGAAGGCACCGTCGGAATACGCCCAGACGGCGTAGCCTAACTCTTGCTGGCTAATATCAAGCTCTGCGGCGCGCTCCCAGTCGGGGACGATATGCGCAATGGGTTGCGACATATTCAGCGTTGGCGGCGGCGGGTCGGCGTTGAGTTGTGCGCCCTCGAACAGATTTTCGGCACGCCCCAGTACGGTCAGCGCCGTTGCATACAGTGTTTCCAGATTACGGCCGGTTAGCTCAACGTTAATGCTACGCGTACCGCCGCGATTGTCAGAGAAAATCGAGCCGCGCACGACAAACGAGCGCATACCGGGAATTGCCTGAAAGCGCTGTGTTGTCACATCAATCAACGCCGCTGTATCGCGACCCGAGATTGGCTCGGTGACAAACAGCATGAAGCCCGGCTCAAGCAACACGAACTGATCTTTCAACGGCGGCACGGCGACTTCGCCGGCGGCAAACGACTGTGAAGATTTTTCTACCTGAGCGGTGAATTCAGGGTCAACCTTGCGCCACACATCAAGCATGGTCGCCAGGTTATAGCCCGGCGGTGCCAGCATGCGGCCGAATATTTTCGACTCTTCCCCTTCTGGAAGATACTCGGCCGCCGGAATCAAAAACAGCAGAATAGCCAGCGTGGCAAACACAGCAATAGCCAGGGCCGCCACCTGCCTGCCGGTGCGCTGCAGCAGCCAGGTGGTGGTGCGCAATAGTCGGTTAGCGCTGCGTTCACCAAAGTGAGTCGTTCGATGCAATAGCCGGCTAAACAGGCTGTTGCCGCTACCCACTTCACGCACATTAAGCAGCCGACTGCTGGCCGCCGGAATAAGCGTGATGGCGATCAGCATAGACATGATGATCGACGCTGCAATCGCAACCGCAATGTCGGAATACAGCTGCCCTGCTTCTACCTCGAGAAATATCACCGGCAAAAACACCATGACGGTGGTCAGTGTTGATGCAAGGATGGCTGGCCAAACCTCCTGAATGCCCTCCAGCGCGGCAGTAAAACGGTTCTTACCCATTGCTACATGGCGGGCAATATTCTCCAGCGCCACAATGGAGTTGTCGAGCGTCATGCCGATAGCAAAGGCAACGCCGGCCAGCGAAATCACGTTGATAGTGCGCCCCGCCACCGACAGACCCAGAAAAGCAGCCAACACGCAGATGGGAATACCCAGTGCGCCAATCAGGGTGGCAGAAATCGAGCGTAAAAACAGCAGCAGTACACAGCCTGCCAGCACTCCGCCGATGCACAAATTTTTAATCACCGTGCGTACCGACTGCTCAACGTAGCGTGCGTCTTCGCTACGCAGCTGCATCTGCATGCCGTTGTCTTTGAGTAAATTGGCATTTAAGTCGGCTACGGCTGCCAGTACGTTATTTTTAACTTCGATCACATTGGAGCCGGGCTGCCTGCTGATGGCGAGCATCAACACCGGCTTACCCCGCGCCAGCCCGTAGGAGCGAACTTCCGCATTGCCCAGGGTCGCCAAACCAACATCTTGCAGGCGAATAAAGGCACCGTCCCGCTCGGCGAGAATAAGATTATTCAGCTGCTCCAGATTTTTGAATCGTCCCAGACTGCGCAGCAGAAACCGGCGTTTGCCGAAGTCCATATCGCCACCCGACACATCGCGGTTACGGGCGCGAATGGCGTTGCGCACATCGCTAATACTTAAGCCGCGCGCAGAAAGTTCAGCCGGGTCGATGCGAATATTGACCTGCCGTGCAGCGCCCCCGAACATACGCGCCGCCGATACGCCGTCGACCCGTTCGAGTTGGGTGAGCACGTTGTCTTCCACCCAATCGAATTCATTTTGAATATCGCGACCGCTGTCATCAATAACGCTGACGCCGAAATACATGAATGAATTGCTGGAGAAAGAGTCGGCGGTGACGTTTGGCTCGTCGACATTTTCCGGGTAGTCGGGCACTTGTGATAACGCGTTGTTGACCAGAATCAACGCTTCATTGATATCCACGCCGAACGGAAATTCCAATTCAATAGCGGCGACACCGAATTCAGCGTTGGCGTACATGCGCTTTAGCCCGGTGATATTGCGCAGGTACTCCTCCTGCTCTAACAGAATCTCTTTTTCCACATCTTGCGGCGTGGCACCTGGCCAACGGGTTTCCACCGAGATAATGCGCGGGTCGAGGTCGGGCACCATTTGGATAGGCACGCGAAACACGGCGGCCAAACCAAACAGGCTGACGATCAGAATGCCGACTAACAAAACAATAGGTTTTTCAAGCGCCAGACGAAACATGGTTTTACCCTAACCCGCCACTGCAGCGGTAACGGCCTGGCCGGGGCGCAAACTTTCGTTACCCAGAATCACTACCGGGTCGCCGGGCTTAAGTTGGTCGGACCTGATTTCGATGCGGTCACCCACGCTGTGGCCAATGCTTACCTGCACCGGCTGCGCGACACTGGCATCGGCCTCTGTTCTAACAACCCATACCAGGGTGCTGCCGTCAGTGCGCCGCACCAGCGCGTCAACAGGCACTTGCAACACCGCTGCGGCTTGCCCGTCGCCAAGCGAAAACTCCGCGCGTACGGCCATACCCGGTGCCAGTGCGCCATCAGCATTAGGAATTTTAACGCGCGCTAAAAAAGTACGGCTGTCAGTATTACCGACGGGAACGATGCGCTCGATCGCCGCGTCAATTTTTGTCTCAGAGCGGAAATTCGCCATCAGCGTGACCGCAGAACCCACCTGCAGTTGACCAAAATATCGGTCCGGCACCCGCACCTCAACCAGCAGCGGGTCGAGTTGCACCAGCCTGAAGGCGGCGGTCTCGGCACTTGTCCACTGCCCGGCTTCGGTTAGCTTCTCAGCGATGACGCCGGCGAACGGTGCGCGCAGCGTATGCCGGGCCAACCGCTCTTGCTGCGCCGCATACTGCGCGGCTAACTGCATGGTACGCGCCTTGTTGGCTGACGCGTGTGCAATACGTGTTTCGAATTCGGTTTGCGAGATATTTTTTTTGGCTGCTAATTTTTTTGCTTCTCGCGCCAGTCGGGCCGCATCGCCAAACAAAAAATCGGCCTCTTCCCTGGCCGCCGCAAGCCGCTGCAGCTCCAGGCGCGCCAGCCGGGCGTCCAACTCCAGTAGCGGATCACCCGCCTTGACGTTGTCGCCTACGTCGACCACCAGTTTCTCGACGTAGCCGTCAACACGCGCCGCAAGCGTAGAAAATTTTGGTGAGGTAATAGTGCCAGACAGTGGCAACTGCTTCAGCAACGGCGCGCTGATAACAGGAGCAACCAGCACCTTCATATCGGCCGCAGCGAGGGTAAAACAAGGTAATGCCAGCGCAGCTACGCTACCTATCGCCAGCTGCCGAGCCTTAAAAAGCAACATCATTGAGTTGTGCCGTTACCCTGGCCTAGGGCCAGTGTTCAAAGAGTTTGAAAAAACAGCGGCAACATTAACAGAACAGGTATGCGCTTTCACCTGCAGCTTATTACTCTGAGGCGATTCAAGGCCGAGATGTTAGGTTCGCTGGGGGCTACCGGTAAGGGGCATGGCAACCGCGGCGCGGTGCTAATGGGGCTTGAGGGTGACGCGCCCGAGAACATCGATATCAGCACCATATGCGACACCGGTCGCAATATGCACAAGAAATATAAAGAAACGGCCAGAGGTGGTCTGGCCATTGACGTGATTGAAGTACCGGTTAACGTTATTGAGTGCTAACGACTCGCAGCCACCAGTTTTTCCAGAATCGCCCTACAATCGCTGTCATCCATCAACAGCGGCACAGGGCAAGAGGAACTTTCGGCTATCGCCGCCTGCACCAGCGCAGGAATGTCGGCTTCCTTAAGCTCAGCGCAGGTTGTCGAAATACCGACGTCGTGGCTCAGCTGGCGCACCGCTTCTATAAATAAACGGGCGTTGTCCTGCTCGCTGTTACCGGCAACCGCCACATCTGCCGCCGCCGCCAGCCGAGCCAGTGCCGGCGCTCCCGCGGACAAGGAAAACTCTAACACATGGGGTAACACCATAGCATTGGCCAGACCATGCGGGACGCCGTATTTGGCACCTAACTGATGCGCTATGGCGTGAACGCTGCCGACGTTGACCTGATTAATCGCCACCCCGCCATAGAATGATGCGGTTGCCATGTTCTGGCGCACGCTGGCAATACCGCCGTCGCTGCAGGCCTGGCGTAAGTTGTCGAACACCAGCTTTACTGCCTTAATGGAAAAATCGCGGGCGGAACCTCGATCCCAGGTGCCGATGTAAGCTTCGATACCGTGCGTTAAGGCGTCCATTCCGGTCGCTGCGGTGATGTGTGGCGGCAAACCCAGCATTAGAGTCGGGTCCAGTGCTGCCGCCAGTGGCAACATGTTATTGCTGCTCATAATCAGTTTTTCGTGGGTCTCGCCATTGGTGATGACCGCGCCTAGCGTTGCTTCAGAGCCCGTACCAGAGGTGGTCGGAATAGCGAATAACGGCGGCAGGTCGGCCTTGGCTTTACCGAAGCCCACCAGGCTACTTATCTCAACATCGTTGGTCGCCAGCGTGGCGATTACTTTCGCCGAGTCAATGGAAGAGCCACCGCCGATCGCCACCACCGAATCGCAGCCGTGCTGTTTATAAGCAGCCAAACCCTTTTGCACAACGTCAAAGACCGGATCGGGTAGTACTCCGTCGAAAATCGTGAACGCTATACCCGCGTCTTTTATGCCTTGCAGCGCCGTGTCAACCACCCCTAACTCCACCAGTGGCTTATCTGTCACCACCAATATTTTTTTAACGCCGCTGGCAGCAATATGCGCGCCCAGCTGAGCCGAGCTGCCGCTGCCAGCAAAAATCATGTAGCTGGCCCTGGGCTGCAGGCCTACCAACACGCCAAACATCTTCATTTTTAGCCAATGTACTCTGCGCCTCATAGCTATCGACATCGTATTTTTTCCTCATGTTATGGTGCAGCGTATGGCACCTGTAAATTGCTATGAACAAACATGCAAAGCGTCGCTGATTGTCTTCAGCAAGCGCCTGCTACGCTATTTCGGACCGACCTGGTAAGCATCGGCCAGATCCAGATCCTGCTGTAACTGCCGCTTCACGAACTTGCCGCTGGCGTTGCGCGGCAGCGGTTCGTCCAGCAGCCAGATATACGCAGGAGCCTTGTAAGCGGCAATCTTTGTCTCGCAAAACACCCGTAATTGCTGCGCGGTGAGGTGAGAATCGGCAACGAGGCACACGGCCGCGCCCACTTGTTCGCCCAAGCGCTCGTCGGGCACCGAGAACACCGCGCATTCCACAACGCTGTCATGTTGGTAGAGCGCTACCTCAACCTCGGCACAGTACACGTTCTCACCGCCGCGTAGCACTATATCCTTGGCGCGATCAACCAGATAGACAAAGTCGTCCTCATCCATAAAGCCGATGTCGCCAGTGTGCAACCAGCCGTCGACGATAGTTGCCGCCGTAGCCTCGGGCCGATTCAAGTAACCCTTGAACACCTGGGCGCCGCGCAGGCATATTTCGCCGGTTTCACCCGGCGGCAGCTCATTGCCCGCCACGTCGATACATTTCACAGCGTAAATTGGTATCACGCGGCCGGCGCTATTGGGCTTATCGGTCAGAAAGATGCCGGATGAAGCGCTGACCGCGCCGCAGGTTTCGGTCAAGCCGTAGCCCTGGGCAGGTGCTGCTCCGGCGCCGCCAGCGTCGATTTTTTCGACCAGGTCGGGTTGCACTGCCGCACCGCCGCCGCCTAGCCTGAGTAGTGATGAGGTATCGCGAGCGGCAAAGTCGGGGTGACTGAGCATTTCCCGAAGCATGGTGGGTACGCCACCAAAATGAGTGATTTTCTCTTTCTCGATAATAGCTAACGCGTCACCGGCATCCCACTTATACATGAGCACAACTTTGCCACCGGCTATGGCAAGCATTTGTACCATACAATTATTGGCAGTGACGTGGAACAGCGGCGTGGCAACAATCGATGCCATTTTTGGCGCGTCAGCAGCCTGCGGGTTAGCTGCAGTGTCGCCTTTGTATTTTGCCTCGGCAGTTGCATATGCCAGATTAATAAACATCAGGCTAAACAGATTATTAACGCAACCGCGATGCGTTAATTGCGCGCCCTTCGGCGTACCGGTAGTACCTGAGGTATAAAAAATGCAGGCGTCATCTTCGGGGTCAATAGCCACTTGGGGCAGCACCGGCTCGGCGGCCAGCAAGTTGCTCCACGGCGATGCCCAGGACGGCACATCATCAACCCGCACGGTCACCACTGACAAAGCAGCGAAGTCGTCTCTGATTTCGCTAAACTGCTGCAGGCGCTCGCGATCACAAATCAGTAACTTGCTGGCGGAGTCTTTGAGACCGTAGCGCATTTCGTCCGTAACCCACCAGGCGTTCAAACCCACCGGAACCGCGCCAATACAAATAACGGCCCAGTAGGCAAGCATCCACTCGGGATAATTGCGCAGCGCAATCGCCACACGGTCGTGCTGGCCAATGCCGTTGGCGACCAGCCAGCTCGCCACGCTGGCGACTTGAGCATGAGCCTGCGCGTAAGTCCAGCGCTCATCCTCGTATACCAGATAGTCCGCGTCACTATACGCTGCCGAATTCAGCCACATGTCACGCAGCGAACCCGACGCCATTGCCCACGCTTTAACAGACTGGCCCGCAACCTCAACTTCGCTGAGCGCAAACATTTGCCCGGGCGCTGTCATCGCGTCGATGGTTTCTTGCAAAATCTTATACATGCATTTTTACCTTTGCAGAGAACAATGCCAGCCGTAACAGCGGCTATGGTTGCAGAAAACAGTCGACAATACCAAGCTCAACACTGCCCGCACGCGCTTTACAGCCGCACCCAGTCATTGTATTCATGCGTATGCCTGTTGCAGTATGTTAGCTGACAATAACAGCCGTCTTGATGTACGATTCTTAATTAAATTTCCGGGACAGCCAATCATGACGAACATAACAACATATACGCCGCCGAAGGTGTGGCAGTGGGACGCGGAGAGTGGCGGCAAGTTTGCGAATATCAATCGACCGGTTGCAGGCGCCACCCATGAAAAGGCGCTACCCGTCGGCGACCACCCGTTGCAACTGTACTCGGTGGCGACACCCAACGGCGTGAAGGTTACGGTGCTGTTGGAAGAATTGCTGGCGCTGGGTAAAAGCGACGCTGAGTACGACGCCTGGCTGATTGATATTTCAGAGGGTGATCAATTTAGCAGCGGTTTCGTTGCGGTCAATCCGAACTCTAAAATTCCAGCCTTGCTCGACACCAGCACCACCCCGCCCACCCGCGTGTTTGAGTCGGGTGCGATACTGGTTTATCTGGCGGAAAAATTTGAGGCGTTTCTGCCCACAGACCGCTCCGCACGCGCCGAATGTATGTCGTGGTTATTTTGGCAGATTGGTAGCGCTCCCTTTCTCGGCGGTGGCTTTGGTCATTTTTACGCCTACGCGCCGGACAAACTTGAGTATCCCATCAACCGCTATGCGATGGAGGTGAAGCGCCAGCTCGACGTATTGGATCAAAACCTGGCGTCGCGGCGTTATCTGGGTGGCGATGAATATACTATCGCCGACATGGCAAACTACTCCTGGTACGGCAGCCTGGTGATAGGCAACATCTACGAGGCGCAGGAGTTCCTCGATGTTAAGTCGTACACTAACGTCGTACGCTGGGCCACAGAAATTGCACAGCGCCCAGCAGTTCAGCGCGGCCGCCGCGTCAATAAAACATGGGGCGATGAAGCAACTCAGCTGCCGGAACGGCATTCGGCCAGCGATCTGGATTAAATACTAGAACACAAACTTTTCATTGATAGACGAGAAACATCTCATGGGAACATACGCGATGACCGGAGGTGCCACGGGTATTGGTGCTGCAATCACAAGCCGTTTGCAGACCGAGGGCCATGCGGTCATCGTTATCGATATTAAAAACGCGGATATTGCAGCTGACTTATCCTCTCGGGCGGGCCGCGAGTATGCCAACACCGAGCTGGCCAAAAAGACTGCCGACGGGCTCGATGGCCATACCGCCTATGGCGACGGTAAGCTGGCGTTAACCCGCTGGATGCGCAAAAAAAAACTGCGCTGAATATGCCGCCATGGGCGTGCGCATGAACGCGATTGCGCCGGGCTTTACTGAAACCCCATTGAACAGGGAGGCGGCGGCCGACAGCAAACTAGCCGCGGCAATGCAACAATATAAAGCCTCGATTCCGGTTGGGCTTCCCCGGCACTGCGGAAGACCAGGCGGCTGCGGCCTGGTTTCTTTTGAGTCCTGAAGCTCGATTCATTTGCGGCGCGGTTTTATTTGTCGATGGCGGCAGCGACACACTAATGCGACCTACGCAGTTTTAGCAGCGGCGCCGGCCACAGCGGGAACTTAAATGCCTACACCGAACCCGATAAACAAAGCAGAGCTGGCACGGCAATTTTCGCGCTTTATCGACCCGTCCTACGTCATCACCGACGAAGAGACCATGCGGCCCTACGAGTGTGATGGGCTGTCGGTGTACTGCGAAATGCCCATGATCGTCTTGCTTCCCGATACGGTCGAGCAAGTACAGCAAGTGATGCGCATCTGTACCGAGCAGCAGATACCTGTCGTTGCGAGAGGCGCTGGCACCGGATTATCGGCTGGTGCCCTGCCGCATCCGCAGGGCGTCCTCCTCTCGCTGCAAAAATTCAACAAAATCGTGGCAATTGACCCCCTGGCGCGCAGCGCCAGGGTGCAGCCCGGGGTGCGTAATCTGGCGATCAGTGAGGCAGCGGAGGAGTATGGACTGTATTACGCACCCGACCCGTCTTCGCAGATTGCCTGCACTATCGGCGGCAACGTCGCTGAAAACTCCGGTGGCGTACACTGCCTGAAGTACGGCTTGACGGTGCACAACATACTTAAGCTGGAGATGATTACCGCGGCCGGCGAACTAGTTACCATTGGCGGTGAGGGTCTGGACGGTGCCGGTTACGATTTGCTGGCATTGATCACCGGATCGGAAGGGCTGCTAGGCATCGTCACCGAAATTACCGTGAAATTGCTGCCAATCCAGGAGCGAGCGCAGGTGGTGATGGCGGCATTCGACAGCGTTGTAAGCGCCGGTGACGCGGTCGGTGCCGTCATCGCCAACGGCATCGTTCCAGCCGGGCTGGAAATGCTGGACAGCCTGGCTATCCAGGCAGCGGAAGACTTCGCGCACGCTGGTTATCCCCTAACGGCGCAGGCCGTCATTCTGTGTGAAGTCGACGGCACCCATGAAGAAGTGCAACAGCATTCAACCCAGGTTGAAAAAATATTTCAGGAGCTGGGCGCAAGTCATACTCGGGTTTCGCAGAACGAAGCCGAACGGGCTTTACTGTGGAAAGGACGCAAGTCGGCCTTCCCCGCCGTGGGGCGAATTTCTGCCGACTACTACTGCATGGACGGCACCATTCCGCGCAATCAAATCGGCCACGTGCTGGTGGAAATGCAGGCCATGTCGGAACGCTACGGCTTGCGCGTGGCGAATGTCTTCCATGCCGGCGACGGTAATCTGCATCCCTTAATATTGTTTGACGCCAGTATTCCCGGCGAATTTCACAAGGCCGAAGAATTTGGTGGCGCCATACTGGAACTGTGCGTGAACGTTGGCGGCAGTATCACCGGTGAACACGGGGTTGGAGTCGAGAAGATTCGCCAAATGCACATCCAGTTCTCGGAACAGGAACTGTTTCAATTCCATGCCGTCAAGGCGGCATTTGATCCGCTGGAGATACTTAATCCTGGTAAAGGGGTGCCGGTGCTCAAGCGCTGCCAGGAATATCGGGCACTAAGCCAACATAAATGAGTCCGCCGCTATGAGCGATATTAGTCAGGCACTGATACAACGCGTTGAGGCCGCGCGCGCGTCGGCTACCCCCCTCTCGATTGTAGGTGGTGCCAGCAAACATTTTATGGGGCGCAAGATAGAAGCCGAAGAACTCGGCGTTGCTGAACACAGCGGTGTGGTGGCATACGAACCTTCAGAGCTGGTCATCACCGCAAGAGCGGGCACGACCATCAGCGAAATTGAACAGGTACTGGCCGAACAAGGACAATTCTTCTCCTTCGAGCCGCCTCAGTATGCTGGCCAGGCTACCCTCGGCGGCACCCTGGCATGCAACCAGTCAGGACCGGCCCGCCCCTGGGGCGGGGCTATGCGCGATGCGGTGCTGGGCATAAGGCTTATCAACGGCAAGGCGGAACACTTACGCTTCGGTGGCCAGGTTATGAAAAACGTTGCCGGCTATGACATATCACGATTGCAATCCGGCGCGCTAGGCACCCTGGGCATCATTACCGAAATCAGTATAAAGGCCGTACCCAAAGCGGCGGCCAGCGTCACTGTTGTGTATGAGATGAGTGAGCGCGACGCACTGAGCAAAATGAACGACCTCGGCGGCAAAGCCAAACCCATCACCGGCTGCTGCTGGCTGGATAATAAATTGTATGTTCGCCTGGCGGGTGCGGAGGCGGCCGTGTTCGGCACCGCCAGACAATGGGGCGGCGAGACGCTGGAGGATGCGCAGGTTTTCTGGAGTCAACTACGCGAACAGCAGCTAAGCTTTTTTACCAGCGAGCAACCTTTATGGCGGTTTTCAATTCGTGCATCCGCGCCGCCAATAGCGTGCGACGCGCCAACCCTGATTGACTGGGGCGGGTCGCAGCGCTGGGTCTGCGGTGAATTCGATAAGCAAGAAATGGAACAGCATGCGCACGCGGCCGGCGGTCATGTCGCCTTATTTCGACATGGTGATCGCAGCGGAGAGGTGTTTCACAGTGTGTCGAAACCGCTGCAAGACATTCACAAGCGCCTCAAATCCGCGCTCGACCCAAACGCTATTTTCAATCCCGGCCGTCTCTATAGCTGGCTTTAGGGCATCTCTATTAATAGAGTGTATAACTGATGGAAACAAAACTGCACCCGATGTTTGAAGGTACTGCCGCCGGGCAGGAAGCGGCGGCTATTCTGCGTACCTGCGTGCACTGCGGTTTTTGTATCGCGACCTGCCCGACCTACCAGGAATTGCAGGATGAACGCGACGGTCCCCGCGGCCGTATCTATCTGCTGAAAGAGCTGTTCGAAGCAGCCACGGTGAGCACCAAAACCCGCACCCATTTGGACCGCTGCCTAAGCTGTAGGAGTTGTGAAACTACCTGCCCCTCCGGTGTTGAATACGGCAAGTTGATTGATATTGGCAGAGGCGTTGTTGAACAGCAACTAACACGTAGTTTACCGGACCGTGCGGCGCGACGCGCCTTGCGGCTAGTATTGCCCTATCCCAACCGCTTTGGTTTCTTCCTCGCCCTTGGTCAGTTTTTTCGCCCGCTGCTGCCAGCGCCGCTGAAACAAAAAGTGCCCCCCAAACGCAAGGCTCTGCCCTGGCCCATTGGAAAACACAGTCGCATCATGCTTGCACTCGAAGGTTGCGCGCAAGCCGTTGCAACGCCGAATACCAACGCCGCAACGGCAAGAGTGCTGGATGCCTTGGGAATATCCTTACTGGCGCCATCTAAGGCCGGGTGTTGCGGCGCGGTGGATTATCACCTTGGCGCACATGAGCAGGGGCTGGCTTTCATGCGCAGCAATATAGACGCCTGGTGGCCCGCCATTGAAGCAGGCGCGGAAGCCATAATGACCGCCGCTTCGGGCTGTGGAGTGCAGGTAAAGGAGTACGGCCATCTGCTAAAAAATGATCCCGGCTATGCCGTCAAGGCGGCGAAAGTGAGCGAACTAGCCCGTGATTTAAGCGAAATTCTGGCCGCGGAAGACGTCAGCGGATTGCAAGTGAAAAAAACCACTCAGCGGGTCGCTGTACACTGCCCCTGCACCCTTCAGCATGGTCAGAAATTGCCGAATTCGGTTGACGCGATACTACAAAATTTTGGCTTCAACCTGACGAAAACCAAGGACAAACATCTGTGTTGCGGCTCGGCGGGAACGTATTCGATACTGCAACCGAAGCTGAGCCAAAAACTGCTCGCCAATAAACTTACGGCACTGAAAGTAGATGCACCCGATGTGATTGTCACCGCCAATGTCGGCTGCCAGCTGCATTTGGAAACCAAATCCGGGCTACCGGTGAAGCATTGGATTGAAATTCTGGATGAGGCCCTGGTTTAACAAGCTAGCCTGCTGTCTACCCTGCTGATCTACAACATGTCGTGGGTAATCAAGCAGGTTATTGGTCAACCGTAAGGGTAATGTCGACGGAAATCTCCACATTATCGCAATTATCGTTTTCCGGGGTGCCACGGTCGACGACCAGAAAATCGCCGCCTGCATTCAAGCTAACGCTGTAGTGATGCCAGGTACCCTTGAGATAGTTGACCCCCTGATTGCCCGCTGCGAGAAAGGCCCGCAGCTTGGTGATATCGAACTCACCCGCAGGTCCGACAACAACCACGTAGGGGTTACCCGAAAGCGGCATAAACGCCTGGCTTCCTAGCGGGTGACGCTCCATTTCCCTAACCCGCATCGGTAGCTTTATGCCCTGCGAGCGGAATATGCTGATGATCGGCTTACCGCCTTTGTCGGACACGTCAAGCCGGGCAAGGTCGTGATGCCGCTCGGTTTTGCCGAAGTTAATCGGGATGACCTGATTAGCATCGCTAATTTCAAGGACATCGCCGTAAGGCGCAAACGCTTCCCGAGTCAGCTTCTCCAGGATGAGTTGTATCTGTTGCATATGACTTTCTGTTGTAAATTCCGGGTGTCTCCTTGTAGCTGCAGGCGGCATTGTACAGTGCAGCGAGCGCGATTCAAGCAGGGCGACTGGTATAAATTGCCGTTGCAAGTTATGCCGGTTAGCTACGCCGAAATGTCGATAGAATGCCTCGTTTTGAATTGCAAAGTTGCAAAGAGGTCAACGTTATAATGAAACAAAACTCTGTTGCAGCCTTTGCTGGCCAGCGATCGCGGAGTGGCCCGCGTGCGCGTCAGCTGCTGGAGACTGCGGCGTGACCATCGCTAATCCCGCGCGGTTTGCCGTGTTGCTGCTGGCACTTATTTTGGCAGCGTTAAATCTACGCCCGGCGCTCACCTCAGTCGCACCGCTGATGGAGCTACTGTCGGCAGCGCCGCAGGGACAAACGCCGCGTCAAGTTGACGCGGCGCGCACTCCCGGTAAAACACAGCATTGTGGATAGCGCAACATCAGCTGTGCAGCATAAACACCGGAATATTCGCTTTCTGCAGCATGAACTGGGTGACACCGCCGAAAATACGTTCTCGCAAGCGATTGCGGCTGTAGGCACCCATTAGCAGCAGGTCTGACTCAGTATTGTTATAGCCTTTGAGCAGCGCTTTAGAGTCGTCAAGCCCGCGCACGCGCGCCGTCACGCGCTCGGCGCCGACACCCCAAAAACGCAGGTAGGTTGCCAGCTGAAGTGACGTTGGGCCTATCTCTCGCTCCGGGCTACAGGTAACAATGCTGACATGCTCTGCACGCTGCAGTAACGGCATAGCGGCAGCAACGGCTTTGGCAGCTTCCGCGCTTTGGTTCCAGGCAATGGCTATTCGCTTGCCTACTGTTGCTAGCTTTTTCTGCGGCAGTATCAATACGGGCCGGGCGCTATTCAATAACGCTGCCTGCATAAACATCCGACCTAGCCTGCCGCCCGTCTCGGCCGGACGCGACACAATAATCAGATCAGAGACCGGCCCCATAATAGCCAGCACCCTGTCGGGCGAGCCGACTTTTTCCATCCACACAGCGCCGGGCTTGGACTTGGGCTTCTTGATGACGCGGTAATTATTGCGTGCAGCGAACTTGGCGAACAACTTTTCGGCCGCAGCGCTACTGTTTTGCTTCGCTTTCTCCTCCCATGCCCTGGTCCATGCCGCGTCGAAGAGCATGGCGTCATCCGTAGGCAGTGCAACTTCCGAGTCACTGTGAGCCCTGATATGACAACCGTTAACGTTAGCGTCAAGTTGCCGGCCAAGTTCAAAAGCCGTGCGCAGCGCAGTCGCGCATTCCGGTCGGTCGGCTACCGGCACAAGAATCACTTTCATGCCTGTTCTCCGATCGCGGTATAGACAGTTACTTTAGCTTGCATATTTTACGTCTCCTGATTGACGAACTCTAACGTTAGGGCATCTTTATTAATTCTGAAATGGAACAACTCAAGCGCGATGTCGCAAGCGCTTTTCAATGCCAACAACGCCGTAGATGGTGCTGCTCACTGCCATAATCAGCAGCCATTCAACGGCACCCAGGCTGGCTGTACCAAACACACGCTGCATGGCAGGGAGATAGGTAAACAGCAGCTGAAGGATAGTCATCACAATCACACCGGCGAACAGCCAGCGGTTTGAAAATATGCCTAACGACAGCATCGAAAGAGTCAACGAACGACAATTGAAGAGATAAAACAACTCGCCAAACACAAACACATTGGCGGCTGCGGTGCGGGCAGCGGCTTCGCTTGCGCCTTGGGAAAGAGTCCATTCAAACAAACCAAAGGCTCCCACTAACAGCAGCAAACCCACCATGAGAATTCTAACAAGCAACGTACGGCTGATAATGGCGCTTTGTGGGTCGCGCGGCGGGCGGGTCATTATGCCCGGCTCTTTTGGCTCGAAAGCCAGCGTCAGGCCGAGGAAGATTGCCGTAGTCATATTGATCCATAGAATTTGAACCGGCAGAATGGGCAGCGCCAGCCCGGCAAACACGGCGACCATAATCACTAACCCCTCGCCAACATTTGTGGGTAGCGTCCACGTGATGAATTTGATCAGGTTGTCGAACACGCCACGGCCTTCCTCCACAGCGGCTTCAATGGTAGAAAAATTGTCGTCGGTCAGCACCATATCGGCTGCCTCTTTCGCAACCTCTGTGCCGCTGGTGCCCATAGCGATGCCGATGTTTGCCTGCCGCAGCGCGGGCGCGTCGTTAACCCCATCGCCGGTCATTGCAACCACGTGGTGTTTCGCCTGCAGCGCTTCGACCAGGCGTAACTTTTGCTCCGGCGAGACTCTGGCGAACACGGCAACCCGCTCGGCGGTGTCGATCAGTTCAGCATTGGTTAGTTCAGCAAGGGCATCGCCGTTTATTGCAATTTGCGCGTCGCCGCTGCCTTTGCCACCGCTCTCGTCAAGACCGATTTGCCGCGCGATCGCTGCCGCCGTGCCAATATGGTCGCCGGTAATCATCTTCACCCGTATGCCGGCCAACTGGCAATTATGCACGGCGCGCACTGCCTCCGGCCTGGGTGGATCAATCATAGCCTGCAGCCCAATAAAAGTGAGGCCTTTGTCAACATCGCCATGCGTTATCGCTGCGCAGTCGCCTTGCAGCTCGGCTCGTGCCAGGGCCAGTACGCGCTTGCCGGTGGCAGTCATAGCCTCCACGTGGCTATGAATGGCATCTACGTCGAGCGCAACCGCTTTACAATCTGCGTCTATGGCGCTGGTGCAGCGTGCCAGCATTCGCTCCACCGAGCCTTTGAGATAGACCACGCGCGGCTGCGTCGGACCGCCACTATGCAGCGTCGCCATGTATTGGTGTTGCGATTCAAACGGCAGCGTGTCAAGCCGCGGTGCCTCCTCGGCTAATGCATCCGGCGTAATGCCTGCCTTGTGCGCTGCGGCCAGAAAAGCACCTTCAGTAGGATCGCCCTCGATACGCCATTCGCCTTCTTTCTGCAGCAGCCGCGAATCGTTGCACAGTACACCCGCCCTTAAACACTCAACCAGTGCGCGCTGAGAATGTGGCTGCACCTGCTCGCCATCCTTACTGAACTCTCCTTCAGGAAAATAACCCACCCCGGAGATATCAAATAGCTCACCGCCTGCCAACACCTGCTGCACCGTCATCTGGTTTTGCGTCAGCGTACCGGTTTTGTCAGAGCAAATAATCGTCGTGCTGCCTAATGTCTCCACCGCTGGCAGCTTACGAATGATCGCCCGCCGTGTGGCCATGCGGGCGACGCCAATTGCCAGGGTAATGGTCATAGCGGCGGGCAACCCCTCCGGTATGGCACCCACCGACAGCGCCACCGCCGCCATAAACATGTCGAACAGCGGTTCGCCACGCAGCACGCCGACAAGCGCTGTAACGCCGGCAAGACCGAGAATAATCCACAGCAGCATACCGCTGAAGTGTGCAATTTTTTGGGTCAGTGGTGTTGCCAACACATCGGCAGCGGCCATCAGCTCATTGATGCGCCCCATTTCGGTCTGATCACCGGTTGCAACCACCACTCCCACGCCGGTACCGTAGGTCACGAGCGTCGACGAGTAGCCCATATTAAGCCGGTCGCCGAGGCCGGTGTCCTGGGCAACGGTCTCCGTGTGCTTGGCGGCAGGCACGGACTCACCGGTCAGCGCAGACTCGTCAATCTGCAGCTCTCGGCTTTTGATTAAGCGCAGATCTGCAGGCACCTTGTCGCCTGACTGCAACAACACCACGTCTCCTGGCACGAGATCACTGGCGGATAGTATTTGCTTTTGCCCTCCCCTTAGCACCGTTGCCGCGCTGTCCATGCTTTGTGCCAGCGCCTGCATGGCGTTCACCGCCTTGGACTCTTGCACAAAACCGATAACAGCGTTGACCAGCACCACCGCGAAGATAACGCCGGAATCGACCCACTCCTGCAGCGCTGCTGTAATGACGGTAGCGCCCAGCAGTATGTAGACCAACGGTTGATTAAACTGCAGCAAGAACAAAATTAAAGGGTGTTGACCCTTTTTCTGAGTCAGCACATTAGCGCCGAACTGCTGCTGACGGTGCCGCACTTCAGCCGCGCCCAGTCCTTGGTAAGGGTCTGTTTTTAACAGGTCAAGCACTTCAGATTCGGGCAAATTGTGCCACTTCCCAGCGTCGACCTGTTGCATTATTTGCTATTCTTCCAGCGTTACCGAGCTGACAAATCCGGTGGGCTTGACTGTTAATACCGAACAATTGATTTGACCCAGAATGCTCTCTGCCGTGTTGCCGATAATCCAGCCAGGAATACCGGCACGACCGACCGTGCCCATCACCACGAGTTCAACACCTAGATCATTAGCCACAGATAACACTGTGTGACTGGCATTGCCCTTGACCAGGTGTAGCTGAGGCTTAAGATATTCAATGGCCGCGACACCCGCTGCCGCGCAGTGTTTCGCTATCAGCGCTTCAAGCCAGCGGCTGCGCTTTTCTTCCTCTTGCTGCACCAGCAAATCGACCTCAATATTGGAAGCACCCGAGCGCGCCGAGCGGAGAAAGCTCTCATACTCCAGACACCAGGCATGCACAACGTGCAGTTCAGCAAATTCGGTTATCGCCAGGGCGCTTGCCAGCGTAAGAATCTGCATATTCAGTGCATCATCGTGAGCATCATCGTCGTCATAATCGACGGCAGCGAGTAACCGTCGTTGGCCGGTCTGTCGGGTCGACTTGAGTATCCCCACCGGGCAAGGGCATTGGCGCATGAGTTTCATATCCACACTGCCAAACAGTCGCTGGCCAATACCCTCCGGCTTCTCAGCGCATTTAATCACCAGGTCACGCTGCTGTTCCAGCACGTCGCGGATGGCTTCCATAACAACCTTGCCAATACGTACTTCAACCGCGATTTCTGCGCCAGCAACCAATTTACCACTGACCAATGCCTGCAACCTGGCACGCTCATGCGCCACCATTGCACTTTGCACTTTGTAAGCCGTTAGCTGAGCACTCAATCTGGGTACTATCGGCGCATCGACTACTCCGAGCAAAGTTAGCCGCGCCTGATGACTTTCGGCTATCTCTAACGCATGTTCGAACGCCGCCGTATTCTCTTCGCCGGCAATCGCAATATAAACAATATTGTTAAAAGGTTTGATAGCGGTGTGCTCCGTTAGCTGCCTTACGACAGCGGTATGATCGCAAAGAGCCAAGAGTAATATCTCACATATTATCTCAAGCGACTATAGCATTATTGCTCCCAGTGTATCATTTGAACGTGGCTTCAGCTTGCTGTGGAAAACACGTAGCAGCTCACATAAAAGTACGCAATCAACATAAGTCAATACTGGTTATCCACAGTGTTTTTAACAGTGTGAAACGCCTAACATCGAAATTACTCAATTCATTTTGATTGGGTACGGCTTGAGAAATGCCCGGAGAATAGCGATGAATCATTCACTTTTGGCCGAATGGAGATACGAGCTAAAATGCCAGATGATAAAGGAAAAG
>RCMY010000509.1_pt1 | contig 36424 bp, 34 predicted proteins | sample 2041341 | NCBI WGS metagenome assembly RCMY01 (sample SAMN09708234, study PRJNA481090) | Marine sediment metagenome, whole genome shotgun sequencing project. | reverse complement strand
CACGATGCGATCGGGCAGCGGGTGGGTTTTACTACCCTGACGCCGGCGAACGGTACTTGTTTCAATAACCAGGCGCGCAACGGTTTTGTCAATTTTATCGAGCACTCGCAGTGAGCGCACTTGCGCGTTGATCTGCATTAGCGGCATCAGTTCGCGCATTTCGATGATTGGTTCGAGCCGGTCTCGAAACTGACCGGCTGGCAGATCCTTGGCAAATCGGGGAGGGGCGGGCGAGATAGTTTGCCCGCCGCTGGTAGTGTTGTTGTCATTATCAAAACTGTGCCACAGCAGCGTGCGCTGTTTACCGTCTTGTTGCTCTTCAAGAATGGCGTCGCTGGCATACAGACGCCAATCGAAAGTATCGTAAAAAGTGCGGCGCACGCTACGGGCCGGTTCGGCAATCAGACGTACACTTTGCTCCAGCTGAGCCAGCACCTGGTCGGCACTGAGCTGGCTGGGAATAAGATATTCTGTTTGGGCTGTTTGATTTGCCCGTCGTACCGCAGAGACTGTTGTCATTGTTGCCGGTTTCATTATTACAAAGAGCAAATCTGGCAGTCGCAAAGGAAAATTTAGGCAACTGCGTTATGTAATTAGTATACCCGCATCGTACAATGCATTCGACCAGCTAACCCTAAGTAATTACCACAGGTATCCAAGTGACCGAGTTTCTAATCCTGATAACACTGTTGTTTCTCTCCGGCTTGTTCTCCGGCTCCGAAACCGCATTGGTGAATCTGTCGATTGCTCGTGTTCAGGGTTTGGTGGCTGAGGGGCGCCACGGTGCTGTGGCGCTGTACCGCCTTAAAAAAGACCCCTCTCGAATGCTGACCACTATTCTTATCGGCAATAATTTAGTCAATATTGCCGCATCGGCGATTGCAACGGTGCTCGCGACCCGGCTGTTCGGCAGCGCCGGGCCGGGTATTGCGGTAGGCGTGCTCACCATTGTCATTCTGATTTTTGGCGAAATTACGCCAAAGAGCCTGGCTACCCGCTACTCAGAGAGAATCTCACTGTTTATTGCGCCGCCTATGCTAGGTTTTATGAGCTTAATTCTACCGCTGGTGTGGCTATTCGGTCACTTAACGACGTATGTACATCGAGTCACCGGCGGGCAAGGCGACCCCACAGTCACGGAATCCGAAGTCATTCACATGCTTGGCTACGGTGAAATAGAGGGCACCATCAAGCACAGTGAGCGTAAAATCATCGAGCGGGTATTTGCGTTTAATGATCTTAATTTACGCGATGTGATGACCCCGCGGCGGGAGATTTTTAGTCTCGATGGCAGTCAGACGGTAGCCGAAGCATTGCCCGTCATTGCGCACGGTTTCTTCTCCCGCATACCACTCTATAAAGACGTGCCCGACAACATGGAAAAGGTGCTGTTTCTCAGGGATGTAATTAAAGCGGTGGCTGATGGTCGAACGGAACAACGACTCGAAGAGATCGCAAACGAGCCCCTATTTGTGCCACAGCAACAGCCGATTGATGAACTGTTTAGCCTGCTACGAAAGCTGAATACGCATATGGCCATTGTCGTTGACGAGTACGGCACTGTGCGCGGCGTGGTAACCATGGAAGATCTGGTAGAGGAGCTGCTGGGCGAGATTTACGATGAAAGTGATGTTACGCCAGTGGCGCTGGGTCAGCTGGCAGACGATACAGTCAGCGTCGAGGGCACGACCGAACTACGGCTCGTTGAAGAGTTCTTTGGCTTCGATTTACCGGGCAAGCCCACCGATACGGTCAACCTGTGGATACTGAGCCATACGGAGTACATTCCGCAAGAGAACGAAACCTTCACTATCGATGCACTCGAAGTCACCGTCGTGAAAGCATCGAAGCGTAGAATCAAGCGGGTTAACATCCGCCGTGTTGGCAGCTGAATAGAACTGCCCTAACGTTTACGGCATGTTACAGGTAGCGCAGGTAAATATACACACTGGCAATAACGATGCTGACCAGCATCAGCGGAAACGCCAGCAGCATAAACGGCAGAAAGCCAATGCGATTCCCCGAGCGCTCGGCAAATCCGGCGACAATCACGTTGGCGCTCGCGCCGATCAGCGAACCATTACCGCCGAGGCAGGCCCCTAGTGCCAGCGACCACCACAGCGGCATAAGGTTCTCCGCGCCACCGAAGGTGGGTGCCATCGACTTGATGGTTGGAATCATGGTTGCGACGAAGGGAATATTATCAACAAGCGCTGATGCAATCGCCGAGACCCAGAGGATGGCCAGCGCGGTCAAGGTCATATCGCCGCCAGTAAATTCAATGGCCTTATCGGCGAGTATGTTTAGCACGCCGGCCTCTTCGATGCCTTTGACAGCGATAAACAGGCCAATGAAGAAAAAAATCGTCACCCATTCGACTTCGCCAAACGTACTATGCACGTCTTCCGACTGCTCCTCGGCGCTGCTGCTCAGGTTGGAAAGCAATAATAAAAGAGCGGCGCCGAACATGGCAATGGTGGCCGGTTCTAGCCCGAGCGGGTGAGCCATGATGAAACCTGCTATCACCAGTGTAAGCACCAGTAAAGAACGCTTTAACAAGGGTGCATCGGTAATGGCTTCACGTTCCCTGAAAGCCATAATACGCTCACGGTCGGCATCGCTTGCCGTCAGTCCACGTCCCCAGATAAAGTAAATGATCGTCATGGTCACCAGCAGGATAAGCGGCACGATGGGGGCCAGGTTATACAGAAAATCGTTGAAGCCGAGATTGATCGCCGAACCGATCATGATGTTGGGTGGGTCGCCGATAAGGGTAGCCGTACCGCCGATATTAGAGGCGAAGATTTCTGCAAAAAGATAGGGGTAGGGATTAACCTCCAGCTCCTGGGTAATGAGTAGCGTGACAGGCACGATCAAAAGCACGGTTGTGACGTTGTCCAGCAGCGCCGAGAACACGGCAGTCACGATTGACAGCATCAATAATATGCCCCACGGGCTGGCTTTAACCAGTTTAGCCGACCAAATCGCAACAAACTGGAACACGCCGCTGCGCCTGGTGATCGCCACGATCACCATCATGCCGGTTAGCAAGCCGAGGGTATTGAAATCGATGCCGGCAATAGCTGCTTCCTGGTTGAGCACGCCCAGCGTGATCATCAGCCCGGCGCCGAGTAGGGATACGATCGCGCGGTTAACTCGCTCCGAGATAATGGCCCCGTACATGAGCACGAACAGGATCGAAGACACCCAAAGAGGATCCCAGCCGAAGATAACGTGGGCGACTGCTTCGCTATTACCGTGCATAGTCAGGAAAACCTATTCATTGTTGGAACCGTTGCTTAAGTGATCAGGCCTGCTAGCGGTTTTCGGCTCAGCCGTCGTTTCGTGTTCATTCAGTAGCCGCATGACCAGTCCTTCCAGTACATCCCATACTGACACTATGCCGGCCAGCTTGCGGGTTTTTCCTTCTACCACGATCACCGGCAGGCTGGAATCCTTGCTGTGGTCAAACAGATCAAGCATGCGCGGAAAGGTGGTATCCGGTGTGCAAAACTGCAGTTTTTTCTCTTTCTCCAGAAACTCTGAAACTGGCCTGGCCGCGGTCTTTTTCCAGCGTTTCGCCATCCGGCCCGTATCCTCCGGCAGGAAGGCAAGATCGGCGATACTATGCCGGCTCAAATCGCGGCCCGCTTGCGGCAACAGCAGGCGCGCCAAACGACGTACGCCAAACAAGCCGACAAAAGCACCCTCGTCATCCACCACCGGCAGATTGCGTATATGGTGTTGGCGCATTAGCTCAACCGCGTCGGCTACTGTGTCATCGGGTCGTAAGGTCACCACCCGTGAAGTCATGATGTGTTCTGTGGTCATAGTTTGCCTGTTCGCTAATGGTTTGCTACACGATGAGCCGCACTATTCAGCTTCAACGATTGCTTCCTCCGGTTGTACCGCCTTGGCGATGCGTTTGGTAAAATAGAAAATACGTTTCAGTTTCTCAATAATGTCCATCTCAATTGTGTAAGCAGCCAACCTGTTTGGTTCTTCAGCCACCAGCCGCCGGCTTTGATGCATTGCGGCGGATTCCATCAATTGATTGATATCTTCTTTCATGTCGATAATACTTTGGGCGGATTGTTGATCACCTCGCAACAAGGCAAGCAACGCCTCGTCAGTTGCGGTCGATATAACGCTGTGCAGATTCTTCAGCACCGCCTGGGTTGCCGGGCTGATTGCTACGCTTTCATCAATGCGTTTCAAACCAAGCCCGGCTAGTTCTGTCTCGATAAGGTCACCAATATTTTCCAGGTCGTTGGCGGCGGCCATCAAATCGGATAGCACGCCAGCCTGCTTTTCGGTCAGTGCTTTGCCGCTAACACGACCCAAATACGTGATGATATGGCCGTGCAGCACATCGACCTTGTCGTCTATCGCGCGAATCTCATGCAGCGCTTCGCGGTCACCGGAGAGTATCGCTGGCATGATTTTTCGTAGCATATCCTGAACGTGTTCGCCCATATGGCGTAACTCAAGACGCACCTGTTGCAGCGCAAGCGAAGGCGTATCAAGAAGCTCCTCGCTTAAGTATCGGGGCTTGGTAATGAAGACCTCCTCGATCGGTTTGTCGGGCACCAGCCATTCTACCAGCCGGGCGAACTGCCCGGCGAAGCCGATAAAGATAAAGGTATTGGCAATATTAAAGACGGTATGCGCATTTGCAATTTGGCGCGGCACTTCGGCAGCGAGCTTGTCAATGCCGGTGAGGTCTGCATGCGCTGGTGAAAACGACGTGACGAACTGCGCCAGGTAGGGGATAAAGGCGACCCACAGCAGAACCCCGAAGATATTAAACAGCACGTGCACCATAGCTGCGCGAACTGCCTCTCGCGGTTTGCCGAGCGAGGCCAGTATCGCCGTAATGCAAGTGCCTACATTAGCGCCGAACGCCAGCGCGATGCCCGCCGGCAAGGAAATAAAACCCTGCGACGCCATGACGATGACGATGCCGGTGGTCGCCGAAGAGGATTGCACCAGGCCGGTAAAAGCCGCAGCGACCAGAATGCCGACCAGCGGGTTTTCCATGCTTACCATCAGGTCGAGGAAGGGCTGATAACCGCGTAACGGCGACATGGCTTCGCTCATGACACTCATGCCGAAGAAGATCATGCCCAGGCCCATCAACATGGCGCCGTAGTGTTTGATTTTTTCCTGCTTGGAGGTGAACAACATGCCGAAACCAATGGCGATCATCGGTAATGCCGCCTTGGTGACCTTAAACGCGACGATTTGCGCGGTGATGGTCGTGCCGATATTGGCGCCCATAATGACGCCGATGGACTGCGACATCGACATCAGGCCTGCTGTAATAAAACCCACAACCAGCACGGTGGTGACCGAAGAGGATTGAATAACGGCGGTCACAAAAGCTCCGGTCGCGGCGCCCATAAAACGATTGGTGGTCAGTTTCGCAAGGATAACCCGCATGCGTTCGCCGGCGACCGCCTTTAGTGCATCAGACATTTGCTCCATGCCGAACAAAAACAGGGCCAGGCCGCCGACCAATTGCATGCCCATGCTCCACCAGTCCATTTCTGTGCTGGCAGCCACTGGATCGGGTGCAGCAGCAAGCGCCGGTGTCACCATTAACGCCGCGCACAACGATAGCAGTACTGCCGGCGTAAATCGCGTCTCAGCCTGCGGGCCGGGGTGTGTCATCAACATTATTTTTCTCCGTCATTTTGTTGTTCGTCTTTTGCTGACTTCACGACTAGTACGGAAATCGGCGACAGTCGCAAGACTTGTTCGGTCTTTGCACCCAGCATTAAACGCGGTATGCCAGTGCGCCCCTGGCTGCCCATGACAATCATACGGGCATTGATTTTTTCCGCTACTTCGAGTATTCGGTTAACCGGCAAGCCAATCACCAGCATGGGGGTTGCCTGTTTCAGAACGGCGCGTTTGGGATATTTTTGCTTCATCTTTTGCATGAAGGCATCCAGCATATCCGTGGCGACATCTTCCAATCGGCGTACTTGCTTCTTGCTGCCTTTTACGCCGTAGTAACCCGGTGCTTCGGCCAGGTCATGCACAACGTGCAGCACGTTGAGCGGTGCGCCCATTGAATCAGCCAGTTCCATCGCGGCAAGCAATGACTTATCCGAGTACGCCGAGAAATCGATGGCGACCAATATGGGGCGTTTGTCTTTTTTAGCTCTAGCGGCCATACAACACTCCTTAATCCCGCAGTTTGCTGAGTTGTTCGACGCGCACAGGTACGATCATCACACCTTAGTTAACGCGGCCGAGTTTCGAACTTTTGCCAGGCTATCGCCTGGTAGTGATTTCTAAAAGCAGCGGTTAGCTGCTGCTTTTCAGCCGATTGTGAAAATGGCTAAGCAATTTTTTCCGCAGTTTCGACTGGCGGTGTTTGCTGGCCGCCGTCATGCGCTTTTGCGCCAGCTCGATGAAAGTTTCCTGCGGGCTGAGCGACTTTTTACCTTCCGCTGGCTGGCGTTCAACGTAGCTGCCATCGGACTGCATTTCCCAGACGTTAGTTTGGCTGGAAAGCTGTACATCGAGTATCAGGCGCAGCTCTTGCTGTAGTTTGGTAGGTTCCACCGGCGTAACGACTTCCACGCGACTCTCAAGGTTGCGGCTCATCAGGTCGGCCGAACCAATATAGTACTCCTCATTGCCAGCATTTTTGAAATAGTAGATGCGCGCATGCTCAAGAAAACGCCCAACAACGCTGATCACCCGCACGCTGTCTGTCAGGCCTGCAATACCTGGCCGCAGCCGACAGGTGTCGCGCACAATAAGGTCGATGGGCACACCCGCCTCGGCAGCGCGATACAGTGCCTTGGTGATATCCACATCCTCAAGCGCGTTCATCTTCAGCTGTATGAGACCGGGCGACTGCGGCGAATGTAACTTGATCTCGCGGTTAATTTTCTCAATCAATGCCTTCTTCAGCGTGAACGGGGCGGTCAACAATTTGCGGTAGCCCTGTGGCGGTGAATAGCCGGTCAGAGAATTGAACAACTCGGTGAGATCTTGCGTGATAGCCGCATCGTTAGTCAGCATGCCCAAATCACAGTACATATTAGCAGTGCCCGCATGATAATTACCGGTGCCAATATGGGCGTAGCGTTGTAGTCCGCCATAATCCTTGCGCACTACGAGAATGACTTTGCTGTGGGTTTTCAAGCCAACCACACCGTAGGTGACATGAATGCCGGCCTGTTCCAGTCGCCGTGCCCAGCGAATGTTGGCGGCCTCGTCGAACCGGGCTTTTAATTCCACCAGCACGGCCACCTGCTTACCATTGCGCGCCGCCTTCACCAAAGACTGAATAATGTTGCCTTTGTCGGAGGTGCGGTACAAGGTCATTTTAATAGCAAGCACTTTGGGGTCTTCGCTGGCGGTGCGTAGGAAACGCTCCACGCTGCTACTAAAAGACTCATACGGATGCTGCAACAGCAGCGCTTCGCGCTCTCTTATGATGTGAAAGATATTGCGCGGATCGTGTGCCAGACGAGTATGATCTATCGGGCTGTGCGGTGCGTCATGTAACGCGGGAATGTCTATTTCGGCTATTTCGAACAGATCACGCATTGCCATTAATGTTTCGGCATCGAACACGTCGGCGTCTTCGTTCAGGCCAAGTTCGGCGGCCAGCATGCCGCGGTGCTCCGGGCTCATGCCCGTTTGGACCTGCAGACGCACGATGGGAGCAAAGTGGCGGTCGCGCAGCTCCGACTCAATCATTTCCAGCAAGTCGTCCGCCTCTTCCTCCTCCACTTCGACAATCGCGTTGCGAGTTACCCGAAACAGCTCGCAGGAGACAATCTCCATGCCCGGAAACAGTAAGTCCAGGTTGGCGGTGATGACGTCATTAAGGGTGACGAAGGTGTTGTTGTCGCCAACCTGCAGAAAGCGTGGTGCCACATCTTTCGACACTGGCACTTTCACCCTCGCCATATAGTTTGTACTGCCACCGGGGTAGCGCAGCGTTACGAGTAAATTGAGGGTGAGATTGGAGATGAATGGGAAAGGATGCCCAGGGTCCATCGCCAGCGGGGTGAGTAGCGGGAAAATATTAGTAATAAAGTGAGCGCGGATGGTCTCCCGCTCCGTCTGTTGCAGGTCGGCATAAGTGGTGAGCCGAATATCCTGAGCTTCGAGCAAGCCCTGCAGCTCGCGAAGCACCCGGTTTTGTTCCTGGTGCATATCACGCACCGCTGCCTGACACTCGGCCAACTGTTCCAGCGGTGTACGCCCGTCGACCGTCGGGGTGCGGATGCCAGCGGCAATTTGCTGTTTTAAACCGCCGACCCGCTTCATAAAAAATTCGTCGATATTATTACTGATAATAGCGAGAAATTTGACTCGCTCCAGCAGCGGTGTTTGCTCGTTGGCACCCATATGCAGTACCCGGCGGTTGAAATCCAGCCAGGTCAGCTCACGGTTCAGATACAGTTCCGGCGCATTGAGATCAAATTTTTCAGGCTGCGCAGGACGTTTTCGAGGCGCAGCCTTTGTCTTGGTAGAGGGTGCCGTCGCAGAAGGCGTTTCAACAGTTTTGTTTGCCGCCGGAGTCGTCGCTGCTGGCGTCTTGTTGCGCTTTGGCTGCGAGTTCTCGAGTTCAGCCTTTTCCATCATGTACCGTCCTGTTTTAGTTGTTTGATAAGCAGAGCCGCTGCCGCTATTGTTAATTGTGCGGACCAAACTCGGTGCATATTAAATAGCCTTTGCCGCACTTTTGCCAGAGCAATTCGAGCGTAACTTGATTTGAATCAATTGGCGGGTGCATTAGTTTATCAGCGGCTTGCTAATGCCGCGCCGAGCGGGCGAAAAAAGCTGTTATCCAGCCGCTGCCCTGATATATAGTGTTCGTAGTGAGCCAGTTCCAGGACCCGCAATGAACACCAACAAACAATCGATGTGGAAAAATATTCGGGGCTATTTTCGGCCAGACAGTGAAACCATTGTGCCCGAACAGGCACAGAAGCTGAGTCTCTCTGGCAGGGAAATACGCATTCCCATCATGGGGTTTCCAACCTTTGAAATTGAGTTGGGCAAGCAAATCGTACATCTTCGGCCTGATCCGCGTCTCAGCTGTGGCGCTGCCCCGTCAGCGTATGATTTTATTCTGTTTGACCCACAGCGTTATGGCCATGGCATCGCTCACCTGCAGCGGCTGGCGCCGAATACTACGCTCAGCATCGATAGCGATGTGCCTTATCAACAATACGTTTTCAGTTTACCTAGAGAAGCTTTTCGCCGCCATTTTTCGGTGAGCCATGATGGCGACGCGCTGGTATTTCGTGACCTTGTTTCAGAGCTGGGCACCTACGTGACCTTGATTGATCACCAGCCACGCCAGCCACAGCTTGACAGCCAGCGCGCGGAATCCCTGCTGCAGGTAAGAGAAATATTCGGCGGCCCGCTGCAGCTGCTGCCAGTTGAGTCAGCGCTACAGACCATCACCGAGGTCAACCAGCTACTGGGGCACGATGCATGGCGCGAGCAAGACGACTTCGGTAACCCTGGCAGCGTGGTTGCATTGCCTGAACAGTTGACTCCCATTGTGGTCGGCGACCTGCATGCTGAAGTCGATAACCTGCTAAAAATTCTTAGCGAAAATGTGTTTATGGAAAGCCTGCAACAGGGCACGGCGGCACTGGTTATTCTTGGCGACGCGGTGCACTCCGAGCGGCCAGAGTGTGCTGATCTGATGGACACGTCGCTGTTGATCATGGACTTGATATTCAAGCTTAAATTGCGCTTTCCCAAGCAGGTTTTCTACACCGTTGGCAACCACGACAGCTTCTCGCATGATCTGATGAAACTCGCTGTGCCGCAGGGCTTGATGTGGGAAAAACACGTTGTCAAAACGCGCGGTGAAGCATACCGCGCAGCACTGGAGTTGTTTTATCGGCAGTCGCCGTTGGCGATAATAACGCCTGACTTTATCGCCTGCCATGCCGGGCCGATGCGCGGCAAGTGCTCGCGGGAGATGCTGATTAACGCCAGGCAGTTTCCCGACCTGGTGCATGAGCTGACCTGGAACCGGGCACGCAGTTCGCGCTTTCCCGCCGGCTACAGCAGCGGTGACGTGCGACGCTTCCGTAAAAGCCTGCAGGTTGATCCCGATACGACGTTTATCGTGGGCCACTACCCGCGCTCGCCGGAGGGAACACTGTGGCTGGACGTTGATAACACACCGCATCATCACGTCGTCATGAGCTGCCGGCCCGATCGGATAGGTCTGTTTACCCGCATCGACGCCACGATGGTGCCGCAAATCTATCCTACAGAAGCGCTGGTGGAGTGGTTGAACGAGCAGCCTTTTCCAGGCCAAATCGCGGCGCGTGAGCAGCACAACAGGCACGGGTTGTCGAGCGCAGGCTAGTCGACCACGTAGCGCGGTAAAGCGTCGAAGCTGGTGCGCACAAACACGCCTATGCCACAGCGGTGGAAATACAGGGCTAATTGTTCATACACGGCGCACTGACGTCTTACGTCTTCCATTTTCAGGTTTGCATCCACGGGGTGGGAGCCAGCTGCGGCTCTCGCCTTGCGCGCGGCGTATAGCTCGCCCGCCGGTAGTAGCTGAAAATCAAACAAAAATCGTCCTCGCCAGTCGGTACTGAAAAAATAGCGCTTGGCAGGAGGTATTTGAATCAGCTTGAAATTGATCGGCGTGGGTGCCGCCAGCCACTCGGGATCAAACACGGCGTGGCTCTCGCGGAAACCTTCGAACGGAATGCCAAAATGTACCTCACGTGGTCTAAAGGCGAGATAGCGGCTGCGCCACCATTTGCCGTGGGCGAGGTCTATGTAGCCTTCTTCAGGCCAGCCGCCAAGCTTCTGAATCAACGTCGATTTACCGCTGCATGGCGGGCCAGTGACGATGATTTGGCGGAAATGCACTTCGCTCGGAAAAGCAATGCCCTTGACCCACTCGACGTCGTCGACCTCGACCGTTTTCAATGACATTCACTTTCCAGTTGCTGGGAAATGGGCCCCGATTCGCGACTTTGGTCGCGACAAATCGGCAGGATAGACGATTTGCACAGCCGCAGGCTGCCCTTTAGGGCGAGCCATACGGATGCGGTGAGTGAATGTTATCAAAAACTAACTAAAAATGCCTTTCAATGTAAAGAAAAACAGCGCTGCCAGACCCGCGCCAACAGGAAGCGTCACAAACCACGACAACACGATGCCGCCGATTACGCGCAAATCAATTGCCCCGATCCCTCGCGCCAGCCCGACTCCGATCACTGCGCCGACTGCAATATGGGTAGTCGATACCGGCAGACCGGTTCGCGATGCAAGCACAACCGTTGCCGCCGCCGCCAGTGTTGCGCAATAACCCCGACTCGGCGTGAGTTCGGTAATGCGTGTACCAATGGTTTGCATTACCTTGTAGCCCATGGTCGCCAGGCCAACAACAATACCGAAGCCACCAAGTATCAATATCCACAGCGGCAAGGCCGATTTTTGCGCTACTTCGCCACCCGAATTCACAATGCTGACCACCGCTGCTAGTGGTCCGATGCCGTTAGCCACGTCATTAGAACCATGCGCGAATGCCATGGCGCAGGCGGTAAATATCATCATCGGGGTAAACACTTTTTCGACGCTGGCAAAGTGAAAATCGCGATCGGCACCGGCATCGACCTGTACCCGGTTAATCAATGCCCAGCCGATACCGGCAATGCCGGCACCGATCACTAGCGCCGAGATAAAACTTGCGCCAACCGACAGTTCCAGATTCAGATGGCTCAGCCCCTTGAACAAGGTGACCAGAGAAATGGTGAATCCAACCAGAAAAACATAAGCCGGCCCCCAGCGCTTGGCGTTGGCAAACGGGTTGTCAGTGTTAAGTATGAGCCGTCGGATGCTCATCATCAGCAAGAAGGCGATGGTGCCACCCAGCACTGGCGATACTACCCAGCTAGCAACGATCTGCATAATCTTGCCCCATTCCACCGCCTCGGGGCCAATACCGACCAAAGCGAACCCAACCAGCGCACCAACGATAGTATGTGTAGTAGAGACCGGCCAGCCGCGCGATGAGGCGATCATCAGCCAGATAGCGGCTGCCAGCAGCGCCGCCAACATGCCGTAGACTAAAATCTCCGGCTTATCGATAATCGAGCTTGAGTCGACAATGCCTTTGCGTATTGTCGACGTAACATTGCCACCGGCAATAAAAGCGCCGGCGAATTCGAAAATGGCGGCGATGATAATAGCCTGCTTGACCGTAATCGCCCCGGAACCGACCGATGTGCCCATCGCGTTGGCGACATCGTTGGCACCGATTCCCCAGGTCATATATAAGCCGAAGATAATCGCCAGGATGAGAAAGGCTGTGCCGTATGAGCTTATGATTTCCATCTAACTGTCCTATTAAGCGTGCTTGTTGTTAATGTTAATGTTAATGATTCGCAAGTCTGCTAGCGGGCAATGAGAAGGCGCAGCCTGTCGCCTACCTTTTCCGCGTAGTCCGCCAGGTCACCCACCCACTCTATGATGCGATACCACATCATGACCGATACGGGCTTGAGCTCGTCTTCATGTTCAAACAGGAGACGGGTCAACTCGATGCCTAGATCGTCGGTTTCGTCTTCTATCAGGTTCAAGGCATCGACCATTTCTTCTACCCGGGTCGCCTCGCGGCCGCGAAAACCCATGGCCACCAGTTCGTCGAGTTCTTCAATGATTTTTGCCGACTGATCGCAGGCGTCAACGCAGCGACGGGACAGAGCCAGCATGGTTTCCTGCATGAAATCAGGTAGCTCCATGGGGCGCTCAACCAGCAGGCCGGCGATGTCCTGCGCCGTGTCGGCGATGGCGTCCTGCATTTGCAGCACGTCCAGCAGGTCGCGTCGATCCACCGGCATAAACAGGCTTTTTGGCAACGCGCCGCGCAGGTCGTTTTTGATGGTGTCCGCTGCGGCTTCGCGCTCGAAAATCTTGTCCTTGACGGCTTCTACCTGGGCCCTGTCGCCGGCGGCAAGCGCTTCAAACAACAGCGGAACTTCCTGCGTACATTCCAGCACGACTCGCATATGACGCTGCATGGCTGAGAACGGTGACTTGCCGAACAGACTGGCAAGTGTATTAGATGACGACATAGCTTCTCTCCTTTGATACGGGACTTATTTTAAACACAAATTCTGCCTCGCTTTCACACTGCGTGGCTCGGCGATGTTGGTTTCGCGACAGCGGCACAGAATTCGTGTGCTGAGGGCTCGCATTAAGCCGAGGGCTCTCATTAAATAGACATTGCGGCAAACTTGCTACTTAAAGCGGCGCGTTAGTTGATCGAAATCAAATGCCAGCTACGCGACTAGGGGAAGCATAGTAATTAAAAGTTACCGGAGTGTTACGATTGGTCGCGGCTTTTTTTTACCCGTCAGATTATTGCGACGTGTTAAAGTATGCCGCAGACTCTTGGGGGACAGGCTCGCCGCACGCAGGAAATAAGCAATGGAAACTCTGGTACAGGAATTGGCGCAACAGTGGGAGGCTATCCAGGCTTTTTTTGCCTATGATGGGGCTCGACTGGCCGACACGGATATACGTATACGCCTTGGCATACAGGCGCTGTTGCTGGGGTGCTCGGCTTACTTCTCGGGTTCTGAAACGGCGCTGTTTTCTCTGTCGCGTCTCGATTTGCAGAAACTGCGCCGCGAGCGTCACCGTCGCTCCGAGACGTTGCATGCCTTGCTGGACCAGCCGCGACGTTTGATTATCTCTATTCTGTGCGGCAATGAACTTGTCAATATTGCCGCTGCCGCCAACATGACCGCAATTTTGGTGTCGCTGTACGGTGTTGAGCGCGCCGGGCTGGTCTCGGTGCTGGTCATGGTGCCATTGCTATTGCTGTTCGGCGAAGTCACTCCCAAGACCATCGCCGTATCCGACCCTGTCAGGGTCAGCGCCGGCATCGTCGCGAGACCGATGAGTCTGTGGGTCAAGTTGGTGCAGCCGCTGGTCTGGCTTATTCGCGGTGTTGCCGATCGGCTCACAACGCTGTTCGTTGGCGACGAGAAAGCGGCGGAGAATATCCTCAATCTCGATGAATTCCGCACCCTGGTGGAAGAGGTCGCCAAGGAGGGGGAGCTGAACGCCACCGAGCGTGTACTGATCTACAACCTGCTGGAGGCCGGCGACACGGAAGTGGTTGAAATTATGACGCCGCGCACTCGCACAGAGTTTCTTAACGAGGAGATGACGGTACCGGAAATGGTCGAGCTGTTTCGGAGTTACCAGCATCCCAGGGTGCCGGTATTTCGCCTTCACCGCGATAATCTGGTTGGCTTTGTCCACGCCGAGGATATTCTGCGCCATCTGCTCGATGAAACCGATCTCTCTCAACTAAAGCCACAAGACATAATGCATGCGCCGGTGGTAGTGCCACTGACCAAGAAGGTCGATGAGATGTTTGATTTCTTTCAGGAAAATAACGCGCGCGCCGCCGTGGTTCTCAATGAGTTCGGCGGCATGGAAGGCTTTATCACCATGAAGGATGTGCTCACCTTTATCTTTGGTCAGATCACCGGTGATATGGAGGGGCAGGAGCTGTACAAGGAGCGTGACGAGAACGAATATGAAGTTGAAGGCGCGATGAAGCTGAACGACTTTAACAATCTAACCAATTTTGGCATCGAAGATCCGCGCATGACAACCATCGGTGGCGTGGCCTTCCGTCATCTCGACCGCCTGCCTAAAGTGGGTGACAGTGTGGTCGTGGAAGGTATTATTGTTACCGTGCTGGAAATGGATGAGCACCGCATTGTGCGGGTGCGCGTCAGCCGGCGGGGAGAGGTGGAGGAGGGTGATACGCCGGCGGGGAGCGGCGTGGAAGCACTCACGCCTGACGCTGGGCATGACAATAGTGTCGCTACCGACAACCCAGCGCAGGCTACCGGTAAGAATGCAGCGCAAGCTGCCGGTAAGGATGAAGATGCCGCGGCTGATGACAGTGCGAAGCAAGCGGAAAAAGATCTCAAACTTGTTGAACCTGCTGCTGCCGAGCCGTCTGGCAGTGATTCGCACACAGCAGAACAACAAGCGGCCAGTGCCAAAGGCACCTAAGCTACGAGGGTTAAGCTATGGAATTTTTTATCATTTTACTGACCATGGTGGTGTTGCTGCTGCTGAAGGGGTTCTTCTCCGGCTCGGAAATCGCATTGGTCAACGCTGACAAGTTAAAAATGCATCACCGGGCAAAACAGGGTGATCGCGGTGCCAAACTGGTTCTCAAGTTATTCGAAAAGCCCGACGTGTTGCTGGGAACCACATTGGTAGGAACTAACATATCCACCGTGGTGTTGGTAACGCTTGGTACCATGCTGATGATTCGGTATTTCGGTGCGACAGGAGATCTATACGCTATACTGCTGTTTACGCCGCTGTTCCTGATCCTCGGTGAAGTTGTTCCGAAAAGTGTTTATCAACAGAAGTCCGATGAAATCGCTCCCTGGGTGGTGTATCCCTTGCGGTTTTTTTCCATGCTGTTTTATCCCATTGTGTTTATTTTTTCGCGAGTTGCACGGCTGTGCGCACGTCTCGTTGGCGGCGGCAAGACGCAGCAAAATGTGTTTATCACCCGCGAGCAAATGCGCATGATTGTTGAAATGGCTGATCGTGGCGCTAACGTCGATATTTTTGACCGGGTGCGAATCAAGCGCGCGATTCGTTTTGCTGAAACGATGGTGGGCGAGGCGATGATACCGGTAGCCGAGATGACCGCTATCAATCGCAACAAAAAAACCCATAACGCCGTCACCATGGTGCGCCGCCGCGGTTACAACCGGCTGCCTGTGTACAGTAGGAATACCAGCAATATTATCGGCGTAGTGACCCTCACAACCTGGGATTTGATGGACCCCAAGCTGACAGATCGGCCGCTGGAGGAGCTTATTAAAAAGGCGCACTACGTCTCGCCCTACCAAAGCATAGACCAGCTGTTGCCGATACTACGCAACCGCGAAGATCATATGGCTATTGTCGTCGACGAGTTCGGCTCTGCGGTTGGCATGATTACCATGGAAGATATTCTGGAAGAAGTGGTCGGTGAAATCGACGTCGGTTACGACTTCGATGAATACATGCCGCGTCGCAAGCGTAATTTTCAAATGTTAAGCGAAGAGGAAGAGACTTTTATGATGGATGCACGCTTGCCCATCTCCGAAGTGAACGAAGTGCTGGGCGCTAGCCTGCCTTCTGTAGAATCGCACACGATAGGCGGTCTAATGATGGCGCGGTTGCGACATATTCCCAAGAAAGGTGAGACAATTGTCGAATCCGGTTTTCGTTTTACCGTCACCGAAGCCACCGAGCGCGCGGCGGTGAAGCTGCGGGTTGAGCCGGGTTGATCCTCAGCGCTCCTATATCTCAAATTTATTGTTTCTGAACCAAATCGCAAGTGCTATAAACCCCGTGGCGAGTATGAGCCCAAGCAGTAGGCTGAAGCCGTTTTCGACGAAGTAATAGTGTAGAAAAGCGCCAGCGTCGACACTGCTTTGTATTGGCTCAAATACGCTAAAGGGCAAATGCTCGGCGAAAAAACCGAGTATGCGACTGGTTTCAAGCACGATTCGCTCCAATAGCATTAACCCCAATAGCGGAAGAATGAGCAGCAGGAAGGGCGACCGTCTGGCGGCGGCTGAGACCAGTAACACGTAGGCGAACAGCGGCGCGCCCCAAATCAAGCCCATGATAAGACTGACTAACGGCCATAAAAAAACTTCCTCTATGCCAAACTGCATGCCGGCATCCTGCCCGGCCTGGCCGATGTTCAAGCCATTAGCGATCAAGTCCAAAATGTAAAAAACAATGCAAGTCAGCCAGGCAAATATCATTGATACTGCCACTATGCCGACACTGGCAACTAAAAATTTTGTGAGCACATTTTGGGTTTCAGATACGGGCAGAGACTTCCAGAACAAAACGCTTTTGTCCTTACGATCAGCGTGCAGGCACGACAGCAAATAGTAGAAACCGGCCAGCCAGGCTGCGCCGATAAATGTCGCCATCACACTAAATGATGTCATTTCTTCGCCGTCGTTTTCGGCTTCATAATATGTCATCACTAGCATGGCGAAGATGGCTGCTATGATGAAAAAAGCACTTATTACTAACGGCAAGCCAACAATAATATTCTTGTGTTCCCAATACTCTCGTTTAACGCTGGCAACGATACTTTGCATCACTTTCCCCTTCGTTCTTACCATACCAGGCAGCTCTATGCCATTTTCGCTACAAACAGATCTGCCACACTGGGAATATGCATCTTTCCCAGGGGCGCAATTTGATCAGGGTTGAAATTTTCAAACATCATCACAGTGCCCTGCATAGTGGTCCGCTCGCTTATCGGTTTGAGTGCGCGCGCCCGCTGGAAGTTTTCGCTGCGAACCTCTACTTCGACAAATCTTTCCGTCATCGCTTCCATGTCGGTATCAAGAATGATCTTTCCCTGTTTAATAAACACAAGATCAGTCAGCAGCTGTTCAACTTCCTCGACCTGGTGAGTCGTAATGATAATGGTTCGGTCAGTATCGAAGTAATCGTTTAACAGCTGTTCATAAAAACGTTTTCGATACAGAATATCCAATCCCAGAGTCGGTTCGTCCAGTACCAGTAGCCGGGCATCGATGGAAATTGTCAGCGCCAGGTGCAGCTGAGTAATCATCCCCTTGGATAGCTGCTTAACCTTGTGGCTGTCATGTATCTCTGTCTCGTCTAAAAACGACTGCGCCCTTGCACGGTTAAACTTCGGGTGTACCGCCTGCATATACTCCAATAGCTGCTCGACTTTGATCCAGCTGGGCAGCACGGCAGTGTCGGCTATATAAGCAATATCCTGCAGTAGACTCACGCGATCATGTTTCGGGTTTTTACCAAGCACGCTGAGTTGCCCCTCAAAAGTGGAGAGCCCTAATAAACACCGCAGCGCCGTGGTTTTACCCGCACCGTTAGGACCAATCAGGCCGACAATTCGCCCGGGTGCAACGTTAAGCGTTACGTCATCCAGCGCCTTGAAATTCCCATAGCGCTTGCTAAGGCCTTGCGCCCTTATGACATTATTCATTTTATTCGCCCCTCGATTTGAGTAGCTTTATAAACTCACTGATTGATATGTTTAAATGCGATAAGCGCGCGAGTAGTGCCGGCAGTTCTTCGGCTATAAATTTCTTGCGTTCATTGGCGCGTAACTTATCTCTGGCGCCGTCGACGACGAACATGCCTCGTCCTCTTTTCATTTCCAGCACCCCTTCATCGACTAACTCCTGATACGCTTTTGCAACCGTCAAATGGTTGATCTGTAATTCTGCCGAGACCTGCCGCACCGAAGGTAGCGCCGCGCCCTCTGTAAACGCTCCATTCATAATCTGTGCCGCTACCTTCTCTCTGAGTTGTTTATAGATAGGTTGGTCATCGTTCCAGTTATTTGGCATCGCGTGTACCTTGCAGCGTCAAATAACTACACAGAATGCCAGTAGAAAAAGCAGGGGCGAAACGATAAGAGTCTTCATATTGTTACCTCGTTCTGTTGCGCTTATGAAAAACTACTATTATGTCTTGATGCGATATAGTGTTATGCAATACTATATCACTTAGCTTTGTTGTTGCAAGCTATTTTCAAGCAAGTTGGTGCGAAACATTAGGGGTAGATCATGCTAATAAAGACTGTTGTATGGTTCATTGCGGGGGCAATTTCGCTTGCGTTATTGGCGTTTCTATACGCCTACTCGACGTCGGACAATAGCTGTGATGGCAACGTGGCCGTGCCGGGCGACAGCATGCAAGCTATTGTTTATTGCGATTATGGTTCAGCCGATGTGTTACGGCTTGAGGAGGTTGGAAAGCCTGTCCCGGCAGACAATGAAGTGCTGGTAAAAGTTCACGCGGCCGCCGTTAATCCGCTTGATTGGCATTATATGCGGGGTTTGCCATATATCATTCGGGTATTTAATGGGCTGCGCAAACCTGAAGACATACGCATGGGCGTCGACTATGCGGGAACAGTTCAAGCGGCTGGCAGCAGCGTGACGCGATTCAAGCCTGGCGATGAGGTGTTAGGGGCGGGAAGCGGGGCGTTCGCCCACTATGTAACGACTGCCGAAGATCGGGCAATTGTATTGAAACCCGCCAACATAAGCTTTGAGCAGGCGGCAGCCGTACCCATCGCTGCGGTTACTGCGTTGCAGGGGCTGCGCGATAAAGGCAAGGTTCAGCCGGGTCAGAAGGTATTGATTAACGGCGCGTCCGGCGGCGTCGGTACCTTCGCCGTGCAGATCGCCAGGTCATTCGGCGCGACAGTCACCGGCGTTAGCAGTGCCAGAAATCACGCCATGGTCCGTTCAATCGGTGCTGAGCATATGATCGATTACAATGCTGAGGATTTTACCAAGGGCGGGCAGCGTTACGACGTTATCTTCGATCTTGTTGGCAACCACTCGCTGGCGGAATACAAGCGTGTGCTGAAACCCAAAGGCATATTGGTTATGAGCGGGGGCGCAGGTCTGAACGACGGTCAGTGGGTTGAACCTTTCACTGCTTTGCTGCAAGCACTCATATATTCACCCTTCGTAAGTCAGAATTTCGTCAATCTGCTGGCGCAGGTGAACAAGGAAGATTTGACTATCCTCAGCGAGCTTATGCAGGCGGGTAAAGTGATACCGGTGATCGACAGACGCTACACGTTGCGCGAGACCGCCGAAGCTATTCGCTATCTAGAAACAGGGCGGGCGCGGGGGAAAGTGATAATTACTATGGAATAACACAACAACGTGAGGCTCCTGCCATCAGGCTTCGTTGACAACGCGGTGCGGCGGAAAATGACAGCTAAAGGTGCTGCCACGTCCCTCTGTGCTGTTTATTTTCAGTATGGCGTCATGCTGTTCCAGCGCATGTTTGACAATGGCCAGCCCCAGACCCGTTCCGCCGGTGTCGCGTGAGCGGCTGGCTTCAACGCGGTACAGGCGCTCGGTCAATCTTGGTATATGCCGTGCGGGTATGCCTGCGCCGCTGTCACACACGCTGAGACGAGCACCGTTGCCATCGACCTGCCAATGAATATCCACCTCTGAACGCTTGGGTGTGTGGTTGATTGCGTTAGTAACCAGGTTGGTAAAGGCTGTACGCAATTCCACTGGGTTGCCACGTAACCCCTGCGGCGACTGCACGTGCAGCTGCAACACATGGCCAGTTTCAGCACTTAGGGCGCGTGCTTCATCAACAATACCCGCCAACAGTTCGGGTACCGCGACGGCTTGATCGCGCCGCGCGGCGTCTTTGGTCTCCAGTCTGGCTAATGTCAGCAGATCGCTGACTAAATCGCGCATGCGCATTGCTTGCTGTTGCATCATTGTGGTGACACGCTGTTGCGTTGTTGCATCCAGGTTGCCCATAGCCGATTGTTCCAGCAGGCCAACAATAACGGTAAGCGGCGTGCGTAGTTCGTGCGATACATTGGCAATGAAGTCTCGCTTGGCTTCATTGAGATTATGTTGATGGGTAATGTCGCTGACTACCAGCATTTGCCGCTGTGATGAAGCGAGTCCTGCGACCAGTAGCGATAAGATTTTTATCTCGCTACCTGGAGGCGAAAATATCAGTGGTCTACTGAAGTCTTTATTCGTCAGGTACTCGGCCAGCAGTGGGTCATTGATTGTTTTCAGTAGCGGTTGCCCGACCGCGCTGCTGCTGATGCCCAGCAAGCGCTGTGCGGCGGGGTTACACCATTCAATAATTTCGTTTCGGTTGAACATGACAACGGCGTCGGGCAGGGCGACGACAGCGGCACGGAAACTGCTGAGAGAAACCGTTAGGTCGTTTTCGCGTATGCGTCTGACGCCGCGAAGTTGCGCTATCTCCTCAACGACGCCTTTCCATAAGCCTACGCTAGCCGGCGTTTGATCGGCGTCGGTATCAAGCCACTGAGGTAACTGCCTGATGTGATAGGCGTGCCAGGCTAGATAGGCGATCAGGCCGAGCACGAGGCCGGGCAGCGGCCAGCCGACCAGGGCACCCGCTGCGCTTGCGGTACCGATGATCCAGAGGCAAAGGAATAGTTCTTCTTTCCAGTGGGCCGGCATCGACACTCAAAAACACTACATTAATTTCGGGTAGAAAAGCGGTAACCGATGCCGCGCACGGTCTGAATGAAACGATCATGGCCGCTGGCCTCCAGCATGATGCGCAAGCGCCGAATCTGCACGTCGACGGTACGCTCTTCGACATAAGAGTGCACGCCCCACACCAGATCAAGCAGCTGCTGTCGGCTGTATACACGTTCCTGATGAGTCATAAAAAACTGTAGCAGCTGAAACTCCATTGGCGCCAGCAATAGCGGTTCGCCATTGATGCTGGCTCGGTGAGTTTGCGGGTTGAGGCTAAGTGTATCAACTTCCACCAGTTCGCTCGAACCAGGCTCGGTAGTGCGGCGCAATACGGCCGTCATGCGTGCCTGCAGTTCGGCAAATGAAAACGGCTTGGCGACGTAATCATCAGCGGCGGATTGCAGCGCCGCCACTTTGTCAGACTCTTCAGCGCGTGCCGTTAGCATGATGATGGGAATATCCCGGGTGGAAGAGTCTTTGCGCAGCGAACGGGCGAAGTCAAATCCCGACTGGCCCGGCATCATCCAATCCAGCAGAATTAATTCGGGGCGCTCGGACTCGATACAGCTTCTGGCCTCTAGTGCGCTGCCCGCCAGCCGCACGGTATAGTCGGCCTGCTCAAGCGCGAGTTGCATCATTTCGCGGATTGCCGCATTGTCATCAACGACGAGTATTTTGATCACTATTAAGGTCGCTTTCACGGGGTGAAGCTCCCTATTTTACCAGCAACAGCTGTCTTTTACCCGTAACGGCCCTCGATATAGTCGGCGGTCTCCTGTTTTTTCGGGGTAACGAACATTTCGTCGGTCGCGGTGTGTTCTACCACTTTACCCATTAACATGAAAACACACTCTTCGCTGGCACGTCTTGCCTGCGCCATGTTATGCGTCACGATAAGAATAGTGTACTTGCCACGCAACCCCCAGATTAGCTCCTCAACCGCTTCCGTACCCTTGGGGTCCAGTGCGGAACAGGGTTCGTCCATCAGCAACAAACCGGGTTTAACCGGTAGCAGGCGGGCAATACACAGTTTCTGTTGCTCTTCCAACGACAATTCGGTGGCGCGTTTGTGCAAGCAGTCCTTCACCTTGTCCCACAGCAATACCTGTTTTAACGCATCCTCGGCGATGGCATCCTGCGCGCTGCGCGCAGCGCGCTTACCGCTTGAATGTAGCTTGTAGCCGAATAGCACGTTTTCGCGAATGGAGATTGGCAGCGGGTTGGGTCGCTGAAACACCATGCCCACCTGCTTGCGTACCTGCACAAGCTCCACTGCCGGGGCGTAGATATTATGGCCGAATACGCTAATTTTGCCGGCAATGCGCACGTTGTCCAAACGTTCGTTGATGCGGTTGACGCAACGCAGAAAGGTGGATTTGCCGCAGCCGGAAGGGCCGATCAGCGACGTGATGATGCCTTGCCTGATTTTCAGGTCCACGTCAAACAAGGCCTGAAAATCGCCGTACCAAAGGTTCAGCCGTTCGGTATGGATGGCGTTCGCTGCCTGCTGGTCCAGTTTGGCCGGACTGGGCGCGTTCATGGCATCAACCAAAGCGGCCCTCGACGTAGTCGCTGGTGCGCTGGTCTTTGACCTTGCCATTGAATAAGTCTTCGGTGTTGCCGACTTCCACACACTCAGCGTCGAGAAAAAACGCAGTACGGCTGGCCAGCCGCCGGGCTTGCTGCACCAGGTTGGTGACCAGAATAATCGTCATCTCCTGTTTCAGTTGCTTCAGCACGGCTTCGATACGCATGGTGGTGACCGGGTCGACGGCGATGGAAAACTCATCCAGCATCAGCAGTTCCGGCTGCTGTGACAGCGCTCTGGCGATGCTCAGCCGTTGTTGCTGGCCGCCGGAAAGCAGGCTGCCCAGCGAATTCAGGCGGTCTTTGACTTCGTCCCATAATGCGGCGCGGGTCAGGCAACGTTCAACGATCACATCCAGGTCGGCTTTGTTGTTCAGCCCCGATAACCTGGGTGCCAGCGCGACGTTATCATATACGGTCATCGGCAAGCCGACCGGTAACGGAAACACGACGCCAATTCGCGAGCGCAAGGCATAGACGTTTCTCAGATTGCGAACATTGCGGCCGTTGAACAGAATATCGCCCTTCACCTGCATGTCGGAGTTAAACATATCCATGCGGTTCAGGCTTTTCAGAAACGACGTCTTGCCGGCGTTGGCGGGGCCGATAATGCCGAATATCTCGTTTGCCTCGATGCCGAAGCTGACGTTGCTCAACGCAGGTTTATGCGCGTAACTTATCGTCAGATCGCGCACTTCCAGCTTGAACGTGGAAAGCTCGGCTGCAGCCGCCGCCGCGCTTACCATTTCTTTTTGCCACGCAAATACGTGCGAAAGGCGATAGACACGCTGTTCATCAACAGCACCATCGCGATGAGCACCAGCGCAACACCGTAGGGCAGGTCTTCAGGCACACCCGGGACCTGAGTCGAGACCACGAACAGATGCAGCGACATGGCCATGGTCTGGTCGAATACGCTCTGCGGCAGAAACGGCGTAAAAAACACGGCACCGGTAAACATAATTGGAGCGGTTTCGCCGGCGGTGCGCGACACCTCGAGAATAACGCCGGTTAAAATACCGGATACGGCATTCGGCAGCACCACCCGGCGGATCGTCTGCCACCGCGTTGCGCCCATGTTCCAACAGGCTTCACGGAATGCGTATGGCACCGCCTGCAGCGATTCGCGCGTGGCAACAATCACCACCGGTAAGGTCATGATGGCCAGCGTCAGGCTGGCTGCCAGAATGCTGGTGCCAAAGCCGAAAAACAGCACAAATGCCCCCACGCCAAACAGCGCGTAGACGATGGATGGCACGCCCGCCAGATTAATAATCGCCAGGTTGATCACCCGGGTAAACCAGTTGTTACCGGCGTATTCGCTGAGATAGATAGCCGCGGCGATGCCCAGTGGTACGGAAATCAGCAAGGCAACTGCCACCAGCCACACCGTGCCCAGCAGGGCCGGTAATATGCCGCCCGCCGTCATGCCATCGGTGGGCGCGGTAAACAGAAATTCAAGCGAAATCACCGAGCTGCCCTTGATCACCAGCATGGTCAGAATGATTAATACCGGCGCAATCAGCAACACGGTGGTTAGCAGGAACAACACCCTGAACAGGCCTTGTATGCGCCGATTCCTGATATTGAGTTCAGAGGCTTCGAACATACTATCTCCTTCTCGGAGTACTAACCTAGCCGTTGCGCACACCGCGAACGATCAAGTCAGCGGTCAGGTTAATAACAAAAGTGATCAGGAACAAAAAGATACCGATCGTGAACAACGCCTGGTAGTGGTTGGAGCCCACGGCGGTCTCGCCCAACTCCGCGGCGATGGTAGCCGTCAACGCGCGTACCGAATCGAATACGCTGCCGGGCATATTGATCGAGTGGCCGGTGGCCATCAGCACGGCCATGGTTTCTCCGAAGCCGCGGCCGACACCCAACAATACCGCGCCGAGCAAGCCGTTCCTGGCGGCGGGCAATACTGTTTTATAGATCACCTGCCAGCGGGTGGCACCCATCGCCTCGGCCGCTTCGCGGTAGCGATCGGGTACTGCCTTAAGCGCATCCTCGGCGATGGAGGTCATAATAGGGGCTGCCATCAGGCCGAGGATGATGCCGGCATTCAATACGTTCAATCCCACCGGCACATCGAACAGGTCGATGATCAATGGGTTCAGAATAGTCAGACCGATAAAACCCCACACCACGGATGGAATGGCTGCCAGCAGTTCGACCAGTACTTTCAGCGTTTCGCGCGTTTTACCGCTGGCAAATTCGGCAACGTAGACAGCCGCCGCCAGCGAGAATGGAATAGCGATCAGCATCGCCAGGCCGGTAACGCTGGCGGTGCCGGCGATAAGTGCCAGAATGCCATATTCGGGGTCTTCGTCGGCGGGATACCAGTAGGGAGAGGTGAAGAATTCCTTGAAATCAAAGCGGTCGAGGATAAATCCCAAACCTTCCTTGGTAATAAAGACGAAAATGCCGACAATTAAAATAATCGCCGAAATACCGCCAATAAATACCAGCACCTGCACCAACTTGTCGATATACCAGTCGGCGTTGCGGCGATCGAAATCAACGTTATCGACAGTCTGCTGCCGGCTTGACTGCAGCATATCAGCGTGCCTGTTCGCCACGCAGTAACGTCATCAGGTCGCGCACCTGCACGGCGATTTCGCGGTATAAATCTTCCAAACGTTTGTTGCTGGTAGCCGGGGCATCGCCGCTGGGCGCGGGCCCCACATCCCACTCCAGCGAGACGGTATGGAAAGGAACAACATCGAAATACGACTTGACCGGGCCTTCCAGGCTGACGATAACGTGTTGCTCGGCGAGCGCGCGCGTGCTGGTGTCAATGGCTGCAGGCTTGACGTCATCGGCAATGCCTAGTCCGTGGCCATTGAGAAATTCCTGCGTGGCTCTGTTGAGGCTGGCGGCTGGATGACGGCCAGCGCTGCTGTAGCTGCCGCTCTCGGGGAAACTCTTGCGGGCCATGGCAGCGGCCATCTGGCTTTGGCAACTGTTGTCTTCATCCACAAACAAAATATTATAGACTTTGGGTGTCTTGGTAGCGCCGGTTACGGCGAATACCGTATCCTCGCAAAGGTTCTTGGCCTGGTCGGCGACCCGCTTTAACTGATTGAAAACCGCAAACATCGCCAACAGGTTCTTAACGGCCTCGCGCTCGTCATTGGCCATCAATTCGATATACACCAGGTCGAGATCATTTTCCATATTCTCTTCCATGACCATGGTGGCTCTTGCTTGGTCGGCATCCAACTGGTTGAATGCCTCGATAGCGGCGCGCAGCATGAACTGCGTATCATGGCTTATCCGTTCCAATTCGACTGCTATCGGCCCCGCCGGCGGTGCCGGTGATTGCAACACCTCGCGGCCGATTGTGGCGGCGTAGTCGCCGATGCGTTCCAGTTCAATATTGGCTCGTATGATCGATGACAATAAGCGCAGGTGGCCGGCGCTGGGCAAATGCAGCGCGATAAATTTGTGGCACAGTCGGTCTATCTTGCGCATCAAGCGATTGATGGGGTGGTCGGCCAACACGGTCGCCGCGGCCAGCTTGGTGTTGCCGGTCAACAGCGCATGCATGGCATTCTTGACGGCTGCCTCAACCAAAGCCGACATCTCTGCAATATGTTCGCGGAGAACCGTCAGGTCGCGTTCCAGGCGCTCTTCGTAATATGCCATTGGTGGTGCCTGCTAATGTTTTGCGGGGCCATGTACTGGCCCCATCGCATTCAATCGCATTTAACGTCGTTGGCCGGGGCATAACCTTTTTTCATAATAATGCACTGGCCAGCGTCGCTAAGTATCCAGTCCATATAGCCTTTGATCGCACCGCTGGGTTTGCCATCGGTGTACATAAACAGCGGCCGTGCGATGGGATAAGTGCGGTCGCTGGCAGTGGCGACGCTGGGGCTGACGCACGTATCTTCGCCGTTTTTGGAAATGCACAGCATTTTCACATGCTCGGTCGCGTATGCAAGGCCGCTATAGCCGATGGCGCAAGGTGTTTTTTCTACCAGGTCGACTACATCTTTGGAACCATGCATATCCAGCGTACCCTGGCGGTATTTGCCTTTGGTGCCCAGCACCGCCTCTTTGAAATAAGCGTAAGTGCCGGAATTGTTCTGCCGACTGGCGACCACAATTGTGTCGCTTTTGCAGCCAGGAACCTTGATACCCACATCAGACCACTTGGAGATCTTCTTGCCGCGCGCATAAATACCTTGCAACTGCCCGATCGACAGCGATTCAAGCGGGTTGTCTTTGTGGATAAAGACCGCCAGCGCATCGTAGCCGACAACATGTTCTAGCGGTTGCTGGCCGTTTTTCCTGGCCAACTGCAGCTCTCTGTCTTGCATGCTGCGGCTGGCATTGGCGATATCGACCGTGCCATTGATCATGGCGGCGATTCCGGTTCCAGAGCCGCCGCCCGAGACGGCAACCGCTACGTCAGGATTGACCTTGGGATAAGCCTCCGCCCAAGCCTGGGCGACGTTGACCAGCGTGTCTGAACCCTTGTTTTGAATAAGATCGCGCGCAGTGGCTGCGTTGGCTAACAACAATGCGGCAGCTAGTATTGGCGTGATAGCAACGAGTTTGAATTGCATACGATGCACTCCCGTGATTGCCGATAGTCAAAAACCGGGGATATATCGCATTGCCTGACGGGCGACATGCAACGAAACATCCACTAGCAACGCACTGTAGTGGCCATTTGTTACATGCTTATTACATTTAAATTTAGTCTTTGGGATTAGAGATTATCAATAAATATCCATCAATAGCCGCTGGGTAGCTTATTTCGTATTCGATTAGTTCGGCGTCGAATTTTTTCTTACATTGCTTTGCCAGCTGCAAAAATGGTTCACGGCCTGGGTCGGCAATAATGATTTGCTGCACGCCGGCCTGCATTGACTTCTCTATGGTGGCATAAAGGGATGCCACCATCTCTTCCCAAAAGCAGATATCACTGCCCAGAACCACATTGTGTTTGGCCAGCGTTTTGCGAGAAATTTTGTGAAACTTCTTACATTTCGATTTAAGTTTAATGTCATTTAGCGCGGCCTGTACATTGAGATACGGGAACACGTTTTCATCGGCGTCAACCGCTGTGACTTTCGCATGCTGGCGCACCGCGCAGTAGATTGACAGCGCCCCCCAGCCACAACCCAGGTCCATGACTCGGCTGGCTGGAGCGAGAGGGTTGCTTTCGAGATAGTCCATGACCAGGTAGCTCGAATCCCATACCTTGGTGCCGTGTATGATTGGCTCTGCATGTTTACGCAGGCGTTTTACCAGCTTGTGTTTTCTCTTTAACGTATACACGCCAAACACGTCATTGATGTGTTTGGGTATGGGAATGCTGGTCTCGTTTAAGTTCACTGCTGTTATTCCTGCATGGAGGTGTATAGAATTTTATTCGAAACTGAGTTTAAATCCCGCCGACTTGAGGTAGCCGGATTCCTGCTTTAGATCTGCCTCGGTTAAGGGATGCTCTTCCAGCCAGCCTGGTGGAAACTGCAGTAGCAAGCTGGCTTCATCCACGCTTAAGGTTGGTTCAGGCCTGGCTTCGTCTGAACGCGAGCGGTTCAAGAGCACGGCCAGCCGCAGCAAAACCGTTAGCCGTTTGACCTTGCGCGCGGTTTTTTCCTGCATAGCTTCGAACAGGTCTTTGTTAAACTTGCGGCGGTGGGAGCGCACCAGCGCCGCAAGCGCCGTTTGCTCTTGCCGGGAAAAACCCCGCAAGTCGGCGTGTTGAATGAGGTAGGCGCCGTGCCGGTGGTATTGCGCGTGCGAAATGTCGAGGCCAATTTCGTGTAGATGCGCGGCCCAGGTGAGCAGTTTTTCGTAGTAGGAATCGCGAAGTCGCCAGGATTTGGCGACCTGCTGGTGTAAATTTTGCGCGCAAGCTTGTACCCGCTCGGCCTGCAATTTGCCGACGTGATAGCGCTCGCCGAGATCAACCACGGTGTCATTGCGCACATCCGCGTCGCTTATCCGGCCCAGCATGTCGTATAACAAACCTTCGCGCAACGCGCCGTCGGAAACAGACATCTCGCTGATTGCAAGACTGCTGAACGCAGCCTTGAGAATAGCAACGCCGCCAGGCAGCACGCTGGCCCGCAATGGCTCAATGCCATCCATGTTGATCTTTTTGCTATCGCCCAGTTCAATCAACAGCGCACTCAGCTTGTCCAGCGCTTCGGCAGTAATCATATGCTCATGCCAACCTTGCTGGCGAATGATATTGCTGATCGCGCGTATGGTGCCGGAAGACCCGATAGCCTGTTCCCAGCCGGCACTCCTGTAGTCCATACGCAACCATTCCAGCTCGCGCAGGGCAGATATTTCCGCTTCGCGCATACGTTTCTTGGTGATGCGGCCGTCGGCGAAGAACTTGCGGCTGGTGTTGACGCAGCCCATATAAAGGCTTTGTTTCTGCAGCGGCGTAAAACCCGTACCAACAATAAGCTCAGTACTGCCGCCGCCAATATCGATCACCAGACTTTTCTGCGCGTCAGTTTGTATGCTGTGTGCCACGCCAAGATAGACCAGCCGGGCTTCCTCGTAACCAGAGATTACTTCAACCTGGTGATTTAGTACCGCCTCGGCCTGGCGTCGAAATTCGTTGGAATTGCGAGCTTTGCGTAAGGTATTGGTTCCCACTGCGCGGACGTTGTGCCCAGGTACGTCGCTAAGGCGCTGGCCAAAGCGCTGCAGGCAGCCGAGCGCGCGCTCAATGGTTTCATCGGAGAGCACGTTGTGCTCGTCGAGACCGCTGGCGAGTTGCACCATCTCACGCATGCGGTCTACGGTACGCAAGCGCCCGGTAGACTCAATGCGCGCGATCTTCATATGAAAACTGTTAGAACCGAGGTCGATCGCGGCCAGAAACTCAGGTTTAGGGTCGGCCATATTATTCTGTAGCCCGATGGTGGCTCGGCGTTGGTGCCGAAGACACTCAGAGTATTACAAAACTCGACCCGTGTTAATCTAATCTACAAGCAATTAATAGAGATGCCCTTTATATTTCTTTGCACAACACCATCGCAACCTCGGCGAAAGTGTTGCCTGGTCAGGCCGATTTTTCCTCTGCAGTCCAGTCTGAATAAGGACGAGCGCTGAGGTTCTTGTTGTAATATTTCGGGTCTTCGGTCACTTCTTTGCCCAGCCAGTCAGGACGGGCAAACGTTTCTGCCTCATCTTCCAGTTCGATCTCGGCAACCACCAGGCCGCTGTTGTCGCCGTCGAATACATCGACCTCCCAGAGCTTGCCTTCGATCGTCAGCTTGTAGCGCGTTTTTATAATGGCCGAACCTGTACACAGTGCAACCAGTTGCTGCCCATCCGCAAAAGGAATTGAGTATTCAAATTCGCTGCGCCGCATGCCGGCGGAGTTGCTTTTCAAAGTCAGCAGTGCTTGGTCTTTGATAAGGCGTACGCGTGTAACGAGGTTTTCAGATTCGCACAGATACGCCTGGATGTATTGTTCTCCCGCTACACCAGGTCGCCAGTTGGCGTCACTGAGCAAAAATTTTCGTTCAATTTCCTGCGCCATGAATTGGCCTCTCAGTTGAGGTGCTGTAAAGATATTACAACCCGCATTCAACGCTTGCGCCGTTGTTCGGGGTGCAAGCTTTTGCCGAGTATGTGTTGGGCATTGCTGATAACGTGCGTGCTCGAACCGACAATCAAAGGGTCCGGGCCTTTTACGACCGAGGGAGATTTGTCAGGGTAGGGCAAGCTTGACAGAAAATGCTGCATGGTGCCCAGGCGAGCGCGCTTCTTGTCATTCGACTTGATGATAGTCCACGGTGCATCAGCCGTGTCAGTGTAAAAAAACATCGCTTCTTTCGCTTCGGTGTAATCGTCCCATTTTTTCAGTGAGGCCTGATCTATGGGCGACAGCTTCCATTGTTTAAGCGGGTCGTTTTTGCGCGATTTAAAACGTCGCAGCTGCTCTTCCTGGGTTACCGAGTACCAGAATTTAAACAGCCGGATGCCCGAGCGCACCAGCATACGCTCGAAATCCGGGCATTGCCGCATGAACTCCAGATAGTCGTTTGGCTGGCAGAAGCCCATTACCCGTTCCACCCCGGCGCGGTTGTACCAGGAGCGATCGAAAAACACCATCTCACCGGCCGATGGCAGGTGCTGTATATAACGCTGGAAATACCATTGTGTTTGTTCCGCTTCGGTGGGTTTCTCCAGCGCCACCACGCACGCGCTGCGCGGATTCAGATGCTCCATAAAACGCTTGATTGTACCGCCCTTGCCGGCGGCGTCGCGGCCTTCGAATATCACCACCACCTTTTGGCCGCTGTCCCGGACCCATTTCTGCACCTTCAGCAACTCAACCTGCAGCATGTTCTTGTGCTTTTCGTAGACTTGGCGGCGAATCTTTGTGTGGTAAGGATATTCGCCGGTTTCAAACGCGCGGCGGATTTCCTCGGGGTCGCTGCGCTTTTTGGTTAGCTTCTCGGTTGTCTCAGCGGTGCTTGAGGGCTGTTGCGCATGTTGCGCATCGGTGTTGGCTATCGCCTCCGCCTCCTGGGTGCTCGCCTTTTTTACAGTAGTGTTTGTTTTCGGCTGTCTCGCAGGCTTGTCGTTGGCCGGTGCATCGTTCAGTGGCGCGGACTCGGCCGCCGCAGGCTGTTGTTTTGGCTCTGGCTCGTCGAGGCTGGATTTTTCGGTGTTTTTATCGGTCATGGTCAGTCCTCGTGAATAGCAATCACTTTGTATTGTGGCGGATGTTCAACTAAACAGCCGAGCATACGGCAATTTCAAGGTGGGCAACATGATCTGAATCAAACTTCTACGGGATAGCGCGCGTGGGTGGTGATTTTCACATTGCGCTATTGCGAAGCGTGATGACTAAAAAGCTATTGGTCGGCGTGGGGCGTTTTCCCAAACGCCTCGGAACGCCTGGTCATTATCAGGAAGCAGACCGTGGAAATTCCCGCCGAGCCAAAGATCATGCACATCACCATAATCTGGTAACGGGCGGCGATAAACGGTGACACGCCGGAGAGTATTTGTCCGGTCATCATGCCGGGCAGGGACACCAGGCCCACCGCAAACAGCGAATTTATCACCGGTATCATCGCCGCTTGAAACGCCGTGTTGCGTGCTTTGAGATAAACGCAGCCATTTTCCAGCTCTGCATGCAGCCGCTCTGCTGCCAGGCTAATGCTGTTCATGCTGTTGGCAAAAATCATTCCTGCCAGCGGAATCATATAGCTTGCCTTGTACCAGGGATCGAGCCGCAGCACGCCTTGCGTTATCAATATCAGCGTGAATCCGCCACCGAGGGCGATCGACATTAACGACGCTCGATACAATGCGACTCTGCCTGCATGAATCGTGTTTAACGCGATCCAGCTTGCGGCCAGTACCATTACCGATAACACAGCCACAACGATCAGCGCTGACTCCGAGCCAAAAATATATACCAGCGCGTAGCCAATCAACAGCAGCTGAATCAGCATGCGCGCCAAGGCGTAGAGGGCGGTGCCATAGCCCAGGCGCCAGCGCCACATCAACACGATGACGAACGCGACCGGCACAAAGGCCAGCAATAACTGGCGAATAGGGATAGTTTCAATATTCATGCATCAGTACGCAGGGCAGGAAGTAGTCGCAAGCGGGCGGCTTTAGTTGCTATTGATTCGACGGTATCATTGCGTCTCTTCAGCCACAAGCCAGGCGAACTACACAGCAGCATGAAGATTTTTACCACCGGCGGCACTATCGACAAAATCTACTTCGATGTAAACAGTGAATTCGAGGTAGGCAGCCCGGCCATTAAGGAGTTGTTGCAAGCACAGACTCTGGGTTTCGACTATGCGGTTGAGTCCCTGCTGCGCAAAGACAGTTTAGAGCTGACCGATGCCGACCGACAGCTTATTCGTGCGCGCGTGCTGGCAGACAGCAGCGACAAAATTCTAATCACCCACGGCACTGACTCGATGGTCGCTACCGCCATGCAGCTACTCGACATAGCCGACAAGACGATAGTGCTAACAGGCGCTATGCAACCAGCAAAAATGCGGGTTAGCGATGCGATGTTCAATATTGGCTGTGCTATTACTGCCGTGCAGTTGCTTGACCCCGGCGTTTACATAGTCATGCAAGGCCGTGTTTTCGACCCGCGAATTACGCGTAAAAATTTGCAAGGCCAGTGTTTCGAGGAAGTAGAATAAATGATGCAATGTTAACCATCACCGACAATATTACCATTGCCGATGCCGAACTGGACTTGCAGGCCATCCGCGCGCAGGGTGCCGGCGGGCAAAACGTTAATAAAGTGTCCAGCGCGATTCATCTACGTTTCGACATCAACGCCTCATCACTGCCCGATGTATACAAGCAGCGCTTGTTGCAGCTAAAAGACCGACGCATTTCCAGCGACGGCGTATTAATCATCAAGGCGCAGCGCTATCGCACCCAGGAGAAGAATCGGGAAGACGCGCTGGCGCGGCTGCAAACGTTGGTTCAGGGTGTCACTGTCGAGCGCAAATCGCGCCGGCCAACCCGGCCAACCGCCGGTTCGCGCAGGCGGCGGCTGGACAGCAAGAAGAAACGCGGTTTGGCGAAAACGCTGCGCGGTAAAGTGGACGACAATTAGACAGGCACGCCGAGAGGGGTGCAAATTTAATAGAGGCGACGGGTTTGTTGGGCGCGTGTTTGCCGCCGCTAAACTGCTGCCTGAACAGTGTTGGGCAGCCATGTCTTTGCCGGTTGATCAATAAATGACCAGGCAGGCTGGGCGTAAAACTTTGCCAATGTGTTAGAGGCAAAGAACGTTGGATTAGTGTATGATGGTGGGCTAACTTAAGCTCGATCAAGTCATTGAGGTAAACAATGTCAGCTACACCAGCAACCAAGCCCGCCGCTAAACCTAAACCCAAGCTGAAAAGATCATCCGCTCCGAAAAAATCACAGGCCACGCCAGCCGTGTCGCGTGAGGCGATTGCATCTCAAACTGCCGCATTTCTCAAGTCTGGCAAAAAAATTGAGAAAATACCCACCGGTGTCAGCGGCCAGCAAAATGTGGCTGGACCAAAACACATCGTCTTGAAAAAGAGAACGCATTGATCTGTAAATTGAACATGTGTTCAAAAAACAGTCTGCACGTCGACACGGCTCTTCTCTAGCAGCATTCGTCTGCGCCGCTCCAACCTCCTGCCGAAACAGTAACCCGCTCGCAGCAAGCAAGCGGGTTACTTGTGAGCTAGACTAAATAATAATCATTAATGGTCTGACTTAGTGCGTCAAATGCGCATGGGTAGGTATGCACATGGCAATATGGGTAGGATTTTTAGTTGTTTCCAGCATGCTCGTGTTTGCGTTTTTGCGGCAGCGTGCGCAGGCGAGCCGCAAGCAAGTAGCTACAAAAAGCACGCCACGCAGTCCGTATCAATCGGTTACTGTAAAAAGGCAGGTGGACGCATGCGCCGCAGTAACCAGTCTGGACGGTCAGCGAATTATCAGTTCTGACGCGCCGAGCTTCCCGCTACCGAACTGCGACGCAAAGCAGTGCAACTGCCGCTATCAGTTTCACGGCGACAGACGCGACACTGACAGGCGCTTGCTGGGCGGCTGCTCGCAGCACAGTTTTATTGTGATGTATGGTGGTGACGACAAACGCGACCATGATGATCGTCGTTGCAGCGAATCATGATTTGCCTGGCGGCAGCTCAACTATTCTCTAAATCCACAGCCGGCTCATGTCTGCTCGCCGGCCCCTGCAAATAGTTACTCGCCAGCAGCTTTGGTACCTGTGCAGCTTCAACCGCGCGACTGATAAAAAATCCCTGAATCGAATCACAGTTAGACTCCTGCAGAAAACGCACATGTTTTTCGTTTTCCACACCTTCGGCTACCACCAGTAGGCTCAGGCTGTGGGCAATATCGATCACCGCCCGGGTAATGGTGGCGTCGACGTGGTTCTCCGTCACATCACGAATAAACTGGCGATCAATTTTAAGAATGTCAGCCGGGAAACGTTTCAATAGGCTTAGCGATGAATAGCCGGTACCAAAGTCATCAATCGCTATTTGTATGCCCTGTTGGCGCAGCCTGTTCAGGCGCAAAATCGTCATGCTCTGTGCGTCTATGAACATGTTTTCGGTGATTTCCAGTATCAGGTGTTCCGGCGGGAAGGCGGCGTGGCGCAAAATTCGCTCAATCGAATTAACCAGATTTTTGTGTTTAATTTGCTGCGCCGATAGGTTCACCGAGATTCTATCGACGCCATATTTGGTGTTACCAGCCAGCCAGCGTCGGCCATTTGCGCAGGCCTCGCGCAGTACGAATTCGCCAATATCAGCAATCATGCCGGCCTCTTCGGCGATAGGAATAAACTTATGCGGTGATATCCAGCCAAGCGTTGGGTGTCGCCAGCGTGCCAGCGCTTCCAGGGCCGTTATTTTGCCGACTGTCAGGTCGAATTTAGGCTGGTAGAAGACCTCAATCTCGTTATGTTCCAAGGCTTTGCGTAGATCCAGCTCCAAATTTAACCGCGACAGCAACAGCTGCTGTGCTGCGGCGCTGTAGAAGCTGCAGGTTTTGCCGCCCGTCTGTTTGGCCTCGGCAACGGCAATCGCCGCTTGTTGGGTCAGTTCAGCGGCCGAGTTTGCCCGTGCGGGGTAGTCGCTGATGCCTGCGCTGGCAGTTAGCAGCAGTTCCTGCCCATCAATGACTATCTTCTCGCTTATGCTGCGCAGGGCGCGCTGGCAATACACGCGTAGCTGCGACGGCTTTTCGTTCGCCAGCAGGACGGCGAACTCGTCGTTACCCATATGCGCCACTGCCAGCGCTTCAGGAAACGCTTGTAGCAGTCGCTGGGCGACGATTTCCAGTGCCTTGTAACCGAATTCGTGACCCAGCACGGCGTTAACGGTGTAGAAGCGGTCAATATCAAAAAACATGACGGCAGCCGACTCATGCTTGCCAAGTGCGTCGACGGCGTCGATAACGCCGGCTGTAAATTCGGCGCGATTGGCGAGCAGGCCAACGCCCGTATTGAGATGAGTCGCACCGAAACCGGGGTGAGCGTTCACTTGCTATTATCCTGCAATATTCTATGTTAAGAGCTTAACAAATATACAGTTCACTTAGCAGGTAAAAACTGCGCAATAAAACCGCAGAGGAACCTATCTTTGCTACCATGCGCGCATGGATGTAACCGCAATTATAGACCCCCTAAACGAACCGCAGCGTCAGGCCGTGACCGCGCCCGGCTCTAACGTATTGGTATTGGCCGGCGCCGGCAGTGGCAAAACCCGAGTATTGGTACACCGCATTGCGTGGTTGGTGCAGGCGCAGGGTATATCACCGCATAGTATTTTGGCCGTGACGTTTACCAACAAGGCCGCCAAAGAGATGCGCCATCGCATCGACGAGCTGCTGGGCGTTTCAACGCGTGGCATGTGGGTGGGCACGTTTCACGGGCTGGCGCATCGCCTGTTGAAGATGCACTGGCAGGACGCAAAGCTGCCGCAGAACTTTCAAATTCTTGATTCAGATGACCAGCTACGCGTCATCAAGCGCATTTGCAGAAGCCTGGCATTGGACGAAAGTCGCTGGCCGCCGAAGCAGGCGCAGTGGTGGATTAACAACCACAAAGATGAAGGTCGTCGCGCCGCTCATATCGCACCCGAAGCCGACGTGTTTCACGAAACCATGCTCAACGTCTATCGCGCTTACGAAGACAGCTGCGAGCGCGGCGGCATGGTTGATTTCGCCGAGCTGCTGCTGCG
>RCMY010000508.1_pt1 | contig 36427 bp, 27 predicted proteins | sample 2041341 | NCBI WGS metagenome assembly RCMY01 (sample SAMN09708234, study PRJNA481090) | Marine sediment metagenome, whole genome shotgun sequencing project. | reverse complement strand
CAACCCGATATACGAACGGAACAACTGGTTCTTTTCGGACAGCTCTTGCATGTGCGCCAAAAATTTGTGTTCGCTCATCGGTGCCTCCAGATCCAACGATTCTTTTAGTCGAATGCCTTCGGGGAGGGTCTCAAAAATCAACTGGTCCAAACTATCGGCGCCCACCGTTTCGAGCATATGCCCAAGGTCTTCGTTCTTAATGCCAATATGGCGCAATGCAAATACATCTGTTCTCATATAAAGTGCTTAAAAAGGAGTTGCAAATTTAAGGATTTATACCCTAAGAACGACCAAATTCTCGATGTATGGGCGGAAAGTTTTTAACCAAAAAAGGTATTTGTTAACCGTTTCTCTACATTTGTTCAATGCAGGTTTTGCAACGTCTTTTCGAATTTTATCTTGACGCAAGTATTCACGTTGCCTTTTCCCTTATGGCATTGGTTCATGTCACTTGCATTACCCTGAACATTTCAGTCGATGCCCATCTTTACGGGTTTCTTTTTTTCGGATCTATCGCGTGCTATAATTTTGTGAAGTATGGTGTGGAAGTAGAGAAATATATTCTGGTGGCGGACCCGCATCATAAGCACATACAATGGACAAGTTTTGTAGCCTTGGGGATTGCACTTTATAACGCCTATTTTTTAAGCGTACCCGTTTATATTGCTATCGCCGTTCTGGTCGGGTTGACCGGCTTGTATGCGATTCCAGTACTGCCTCATACAAGGAATCTACGAAGTTTAGGCGGACTGAAAATTTTTGTGGTAGCGTTGGTTTGGGCAGGAGCGACGGTAATTCTTCCGGTAATCGCATCAGGGCAGTCCATTTCTTGGGATGTTCGTGTAGAAACCGTACAACGCTTTCTTTTGGTATTAATCTTGTTGGTGCCCTTTGAAATTCGGGACCTGGCCTATGACAGTCCCGAATTAAAAACGCTTCCGCAACGTTTTGGCGTAACGGGTACAAAGATTATTGGGGCCTCGGCTATTTTACCTTTTTTCTTGCTGACACTATTGAAGGATACGGTCGGCAGGACCGAACTGGTGGCTAATACCATGCTTTGTTTGATATTGGGATTGCTCATTTATACCACAAAGAGAAATCAACACCGGTACTTTTCGTCCTTTTGGGTAGAGGCTGTTCCTATTTTTTGGTGGGGATTGTTGCTAGTATCGTCAGGGTTTTAGAAATCCATGTTAAACCTAGATATGACTTAGATTTTATGTCAAATTGCGCTAAATAATCTAAATGGGCAAATATCTAGAAGTTTTCCTTTAAATACTTCTTCATTTCGCGCTTTTCCGCTTCAGTTAGGCTTTGAAGATCGGCTTTTTGGCAGAGTGTGGTGAGCTTGGTATTCCGCGCTACAAATTCCGGACAGTTTTTACACATAAAAACATGGAATTTCAGTTTTATTTGCTCCATAAAAGTGGCTTCCCGGTATTGGGTCTTATGGCAGATTATGGCAGCTTTTTCACAAGAAATCATCATGGTTTGAACCAGTTTTGGTTTAGGCAGTCCATCAAGGCCGTTCTGGCCCTGTGAATCATTACCCATAAATTAGACGGATTTATGTCAAGTTCTTTACAGATAGTTTCCGTGTCCATGTTCTTTATAGTTTTCATGGTAAAGACCAAAGCCTGTTTTTTTGGCAATTTGGCGATACACGAATAAATGGCTTGCCCCAGTTCTTGGTTTTCGATAGCATCGTTCTCAAAAGAGCTAAAAGGATCTGCAACTTGTTCTTCGATCCAATCACCCTGCGAATCAGCATGCGCGTTATAGTCCATTCGTACTTCGGCACGGCCTTTCTTGGAATTTGTTTTACGGTAATGGTCGATGACCTTCCGTTTTAAGATGGCGATAAGCCAAGTACGTTCGGCCGCCTCTCCCTTATAATTCTTGGCCGATTTGAGGCCGGCCAAAAAGGTTTCCTGTACTAGATCCTTGGCAATCTCGGCATTGCTGACCCGCACTATTGCGTAATTGAAAAGGTAGTCCGCATAGTAATCAATCCACTTATCAGGATTCAGTGTGTGCTTGGCCATGTCATTTTTCTCCTTTTCAAAGGTAAATGAATTTTCCAAATCCATTGTTCAAAGCAACTTCTCAGCCACTTCCTGCCAGTTGTTTACTCGCTCGAACCCGTTGGTATTAATATTATGAGGGGATGTGAAAAGTAAGGTCCTGCCTTCAAATTCGGTCAGATTGTAGCTTCTGTCATCGATAAGGATGTCTCCCTTTAAAATGTGCTTATGCCCACATAGGATGCGTCGCTGCCAAGGGATAAACGGAAAATGTTCGTCGAGCCATTCCGATTTTTCCTCCAGGGAATTGGGAAACTGCATCGCCGCAGAGGCGATATAGACTTCATATTTTTCGTTCAGTTCTTTCAATACGGAACGGCTGTCGGCAATCGGATTCAAGTCGCGAAAGAAGCCGCGGGTTCGGGCATGGTTGCGTACGCTGGTCTGCCTTTCTTCGGGCACGGTATGCCAGACCTCCTTGCCCATACAGGCTTCTAGAGTGAGAATTTCTTCGTAATCACGGTTGTAAATTTCGACATGTGCGCCATAGGTGTCCGCCATGACTTCGTCCATATCTACAAAAAGAGTCATAATTATTATTTTATGCGAAGATCGTGAATATGGGGATAACGAAAAAGGTATTGCAAGAACTTAGCTATATGTTAACTTTAGGAAGGAAATAAGCTAAGGATATAAAACAAAAAAGAGGGCGTCCCCACGCCCTCTTTAGTCGTTAAAAAAAATTACTTTGATATAACCTTTTTAACCTACTTATGAACTACAAATGTAGGAGAATATTTTTACATTTCATAATCTTTTTCGCAAATATTTTGACTCGTTTGTAAGTGGTTCTGTCAGTTATTTGCTAAAAGTCCTGCTCGCTCTAGAAGTGCCTCGACCTTTGGTTCGGCGCCCCTAAATCGTTTATAGAGCACCATCGGATTTTCCGTACCCCCTTTCGAGAGTATGTTATCCTTGAATTTTGTGGCTATCTCTTTGTCGAAGATTCCTTTCTCCTTGAAATAGGCGAAAGCATCTGCATCGAGCACTTCCGCCCACTTATAACTGTAATATCCGGAAGAATAGCCCCCCTGAAAGATATGGGCAAAGGCCGTACTCATGCAGGTTTCGGCAGTTTCAGGATATAGCTTCGTGCCTTCGAAAGCCAGTGTTTCTTGGGTTTTGACATCGGTTATATCGGAGGGATTGGCACCGTGCCAGGACATATCCAGCAATCCGAAACTCAATTGGCGCAGGGTTTGCATGCCTTCCTGAAAGGTGGCTGAATCCTTGATTTTTTTGACAAGTTCCATGGGGATGGGCTCGCCAGTTTCGTAATGCGTTGCAAAGAGTTCGAGTGCTTCCTTTTCGTAGCACCAGTTTTCCATCACCTGACTGGGCAGTTCGACAAAATCCCAATATACCGAAGTGCCCGATAAGCTGGGATATACGGTGTCGGCCAACATCCCGTGCAGGCCATGGCCGAATTCGTGAAACAGGGTTGTAACTTCGTTAAAGGTCAGAAGGGATGGTTTGGTAGAAGTACTACGTGTAAAGTTGCACACATTGGAAATATGGGGCCGTACATTCTCTCCGTTTTTTTGGTATTGAGATTTGTAGAAAGTCATCCAGGCACCACCGCGCTTTCCCTTTCGGGGATGGAAGTCCGCATAAAAAAGGGATATAAAATTATTCTTGTCGTCATATACCCTATAGGTCTTGACCTCTTTATGGTAAGTGTCGATGTCGGATACGGCTTCGAATCGGAGTCCGAATAGTTTTTCGGCCACCTTAAAAACGCCTGCAATTACATTTTCAAGTTTGAAATAGGGTTTCAGTTTTTCGTCGTCGAGGTCGAACAGTTTTTGTTTCAGTTTTTCGGAGTAGTAGCTGCCGTCCCATTTTTGCAGCTGGTCGATGCCGTCCAATTCTTTAGCGAAATCTTCGAGCTGTTTGAACTCGCGTTCTGCGGCGGGTTTGGCCTTTTCCAAGAGTTCGTTCAAAAATTCCCGGACTTTTTCGGGAGTTTCCGCCATTCGCTCTTCCAAAACGAAATGGGCATGGGTCTCGTAACCCAACAATTGGGCTCTTTCGTAGCGCAGATTGGCGATTTTAAGTACGTTTTTTTGGTTGTCGAGCTCGTCGCCGTGAAAACCTTTGCTGCCGAAGGCCAAGGCAAGCTCTTTTCGCAGTTCACGATTCTTGGCATATTTCATAAAGGGGATGTAGCTGGGATAATCCAAGGTTACGAGCCATCCTTCTTTTTCTTTCGCATCGGCCAATTGTGCGGCCGCCTCTTTTTCGCCCTCGGGCAGTCCGTCGAGATCGGCTTCGTCCGTCAGGTGCATTTCATATTTGTTGGTCTCCGCCAGGATATTTTCACCGAAGGTCAATTTAAGTTTTGAAAGTTCGGCATCGATTTCCCGGAGGCTTTTCTTTTTTTCTTCGGGAAGATTGGCTCCGTTTCGGCTGAAGCTTTTATATTTTTTGTCCAACAAGGTCTGCTGTTCCGCGGTTAGAGACAATTCATCCCTTTGGTCGTACACGGATTTTATCCTCTTGAACAATTCCACGTTCAACGTAATATCATTGCTGAACTCGGAAAGTAGGGGAGAGACCTCCTGCGCGATTTTTTGAATCTCTTCGTTAGTTTCGGCGGAATTCAGGTTAAAGAATACGCTGGAGATGCGGTCAAGTTGCTGTCCGGTATATTCCAAGGCCTCGATAGTGTTTTCGAAGGATGGCTTGTCGGGGTTATCTGTGACTGTATCGATTTCTGCTCGAGCGTCTTCAATCGCCTGTAGAAAGGCAGGTTTAAAATGCTCATTTTTTATTTTGGAAAATGGGGCGGTATCGAATGGAGTTAATAGGGGGTTCATTAAAATTTATGACTTTATAGGTTTATGAGATTATTTAGTTCGGAATTAAAAGTTAAGAATTCAGAGTTTGGGTTTCATAACTTATAACTTTTTTACTTCAACTGACTTCAACTGACTTCAACTGACTTCAACTGACTTCAACTGACTTCAACTGACTGTCACTGGCTGCTACTGCAAGCGCAACTTCCAACTTTTAATGTTTTCCGTTCACCGCTTTCGCTCCTTCAATAACCTTCGCCTTCAAAACTTCTTTATAGGCAACGATCTTATCTAAAACGGACGCATCCGCAACGCCAATAATCTGAGCGGCAAGAATACCTGCGTTTTTGGCGCCGTTCAAGGCAACGGTAGCTACGGGAACACCGCCCGGCATTTGTAGAATGGACAGCACGGAATCCCATCCGTCGATGGAGTTGCTACTTTTTACCGGAACGCCGATAACCGGCAAGGGCGTTAGCGATGCGACCATACCTGGTAGATGCGCCGCGCCCCCAGCTCCGGCGATGATTACCGAGTATCCATTCCTGTGGGCGTTCTTACTGAACTCGAACAGCTTTTCGGGGGTTCGGTGGGCGGAGACGATATCGACATCGACTATGATGCCGAATTTCTTCAAAATATCGATGGCGTCTTGCATTACCGACATATCGCTGGTGCTGCCCATTACAACGGCTACTTTGTTCATGAGATGTTGATTTTATTTCTATTCAATAGGCTAGCGGTCAATTTTTTGACCTTTTCAATTTCGTTAGCATTGCTCGCTATTCAAACAGGGTCAAGCTGGCTAGGGCTTCATTGCATTTTTTTGAACTTGACGAAAATTTTGCCAAGGTGATTTTTTGTCCAGTTCCTCTTCGGTATAAATATTCTTTTATTTCGAAACTACTTTAATCGTTTCCTTCACGAGCTGCGCAATCCTCCGCGCTTCATCCACATCCTCATTGACTATCGTCACATGCCCCATTTTCCGGAACGGGCGGGTCTGTTTTTTGCCGTAGATATGGGGTATTACGCCTTCGAGCTGTAAAATATCCTCCATATTCTTATACACCACATCGCCAGTATGGCCTTCCGCACCGACCAGGTTGACCATGATACCGGCGACTTTACTTTTCGTATCACCCAACGGCAAATCGAGAATTGCCCGAATATGCTGCTCGAACTGGTTGGTATAACTGGCCTCGATACTATAATGGCCGCTGTTATGAGGTCGGGGTGCTACCTCGTTGACCAATATCTTGTCATCTTTGGTCTGAAACAATTCTACGGCCAAAAGCCCGACATGTTTAATTTTATCGGCGACCAGTAGGGCAATTTCCTGTGCTTTTTGGGCTACTTTGGCATCGATGCGAGCGGGGCAGATAACATATTCAACCTGATTGGCGTCGGGGTGGAATTCCATTTCGACCACGGGATAGGTCTTTACCTCGCCACTGACACTGCGGGCAACAATAACGGCCAGTTCGTTCTTGAAATCTATGAGTTCTTCGGCGATACATTCTCCATCGGGCAACCCGATCAGGTGATCCATTTTTCGTATCACATTTACGCCTTGGCCGTCATAGCCGAACCGGGCAGCCTTCCAGATGAACGGAAAATCCATGCCACCGTTGGCGATACTGTCCTCTATTTCGCTTTTGTAGGCAAAGCGGTGGAAATCGGCCGTCGGTATCCCATTATCTACATAAAACAACTTTTGTTGAGCCTTGTTCTGTATAATACGAAGAGCCTTAGTGGGCGGGTAAATGGCCAGGCCTTCATCCTCTAGCTTTTCAAGGGCATCTACATTGACGTTCTCGATTTCTATGGTGAGTACATCTACCTGTTTTCCCAAGTTGTACACGGCATCGAAATCCATCAGGTCGCCCAGTACAAATTCGTTACAGGAAATTTTGCACGGAGCATCCTCCGAGGCATCCATAACTACGGTATGGATGTCGAATTTTCGGGTTTCGTAGAGCAGCATTTTGCCTAATTGTCCGCCGCCCAAAATCCCCAATTTAAAATCCGAAGAAAAATAATCTTTTATATTTTCTTTTGACATAGGTTCTGTTGTGACCGTAAAAATACGTCGAATTCCCAAAACCTAGCCTTAGCTATATAAAAAGCGGAATCAAAACGTTATATTTGGCGTTTTGCAAAATTTGATACGTGATACAACTCCACGATAAACATTTCAAGCCCTTTTTGAGCGAGGCACAGATTTTGGCGGCAGTCAAAAGGGTTGCCGAGAAGGTCGCTGCCGACTACAAAGACCAAACACCGATATTTGTCGGGGTGCTCAACGGGTCCTTTATGTTCGTTTCCGATTTTTTGAAAGCCTATCCGCATCCTTGCGAGCTGACTTTCGTAAAATTGAGTTCTTATCAGGGCCTTACGTCAACGGGTATCGTCGAAACTTTACTCGACGTTTCGGAAAATATCGAGGGCAGGAGCGTGATTATTTTGGAGGATATCATCGATACCGGCCGCACCTTAAAAGAGTTGGTTCACTTGTTTTCAAACACCAATGTAAAGGAGTTTAAAATTGCCAGTCTGTTCTATAAATCGGAAATTTATAACGGGGAATATGCCATCGATTATTGGGGCATAGAAATACCTAATAAATTCATTGTAGGTTATGGGTTGGACTACAAAGAACTGGGCCGAAACCTTAGGGAGGTATACCAATTAAACCATAAACATATGATCAATCTCGTGCTGTTCGGGAAACCGGGTGCCGGAAAAGGTACACAAGCGGAATTTTTAAAGGAAAAATACAACCTAAAACATATTTCGACGGGCGATCTATTCCGGTATAATATCAAAAACGAAACCGAACTCGGTAAGCTGGCCAAGTCATATATGGACCATGGCAATCTTGTTCCCGATGAGGTGACTATAAAAATGCTCGAGGATGCGGTAAATACAAATCCCGATGCCAGTGGATTTATCTTTGATGGTTTCCCCCGTACCACCGCACAGGCCGATGCCTTGGATGAATTGTTAGAATCTAGGGAGATGAAAATCAATGCTACAATCGCCCTGGAAGCCAACGATGAGGTTCTTATACAGCGTTTATTGGAGCGTGGAAAAATAAGTGGCCGCACCGACGATCAAAACGAGGGCAAAATCCGCAACCGCTTTGACGAATACAACGAGAAGACCGCCCCGCTCAAAGAATATTACGAGGCCCAAGGGAAGTTTCACAGCGTCAACGGTATCGGCGATATCGATGCGGTTACGCGGCGGTTGGGGAAGGTGATCGAGGAACTGTAGCCTACCTTAAAAGCGATATCCCAAGGAAATACCGAGCCTCGGAACAAGTTCATAGGCAATATCTGCATCGCTGGTGATAATATTTCGACCCACACCGCCATAAAATTCGAACAAAAAGCCGCCTGTGCTTACGAATTTACTGCCCACGGCGACGCCGAAGGCTAAATTGCTACTGGTTTCTTCCGAATAGGTTATCGTTTGGTAGTCGTTGGTCCAAATTCCGTCATAATCGACTTGCGTATTGAACATTCCGAAAGCCTCTATAAAAAAACGACTGGCGTATCTTCCCGATATAAATCTTCTGTAGTAAGGCGTAAGAGCGAATTTTTCGTAATAATAGGGGCCATCTATGAAATCGTTGTCCTTGGTTTTCTGCAAATTGAACATAATCGACGCTCCGACCGAAGATTCGGAATCGATCAGATATTCGTAGGTAAATTCAGGGGCCTTGAAGACAATCAGGTTGAAAACGTTGGTCTTTAATTCATGTTTGTCCGTAACCGAATCTTCTTGGCCGAAGCAAAGGGTCGAATATAGAATAACGATAATTAATAAACTTTGTTTCATGTTAGGTCAGTTCTGCATATGAACGCATTTAACGTAGCAATATTAGTCTGTAAATTTATAATTACAAAATCTATTTTTCATGATTACGCATTTTGACAATCAGAGACTTAACATCCTTCATGGAGCATAGTAAAAACTAATGTATCTTCGTTGTCTTAGAAGGTTCGACTTAAAAAACGAAGTTAAAACCACAAGGGTCAAACCTGAAACAATAAATCACAAACCACGAATTTTTTTATGACCGAAGGTAATTTTGTAGACTACGTAAAAATTCATGCCGAATCGGGCAATGGGGGCAAGGGCTCCGTGCATTTGCATCGCGAAAAATATATTACAAAAGGCGGTCCCGACGGCGGTGACGGCGGGCGTGGTGGCCACGTTATTCTTAGGGGCAACGAAAATCTTTGGACGCTCGTCAATTTCAGGTTCAAAAAACACTTTAAGGCCGGCCATGGCGAGCATGGCAGCAAACAACGCAGTTCGGGAGCGGATGGCCAGGATGTTTATTTGGAGGTTCCCTTGGGTACGGTCGTCAAGGATGCGGAAACTAACGAAACGCTTTTTGAAATCACCGAACATGGTGAGGAAAAGATGCTGGTCGAAGGCGGAATGGGCGGGCGTGGTAACTGGCACTTTAAAAGTAGCACGAACCAGACCCCAAGGTATGCCCAGCCCGGAATTCAAGGTCTAGAAACCGATGCGATTTTAGAACTCAAGGTACTTGCCGATGTAGGGCTGGTAGGCTTTCCTAATGCGGGAAAATCAACGTTGCTTTCCGTTATCACCTCCGCCAAACCAAAAATAGCGGATTACGAGTTTACTACGTTAAAGCCCAACTTGGGAATAGTGGAATACCGCGATTACCAAAGTTTTGTCATGGCCGATATTCCGGGAATTATCGAGGGCGCCGCGGAGGGAAAAGGTTTGGGACATTATTTTCTGCGTCATATCGAGCGAAATGCCACCCTTTTGTTCCTGATTCCTGCGGATAGCAAGGATATCGGAAAGGAATATGAGATTTTGCTGGACGAGCTCCGTAGATACAACCCCGAATTGATAGATAAGGAGCGTTTAGTGGCCATTTCCAAAAGCGATATGCTCGACGAAGAGCTCATGGGCGAAATGCGTACGGAACTGGAAAAAGATTTAAAAGACGTGCCCTTTATGTTCATATCGTCAGTGGCGCAGCTTGGCATTACGGAATTAAAGGACCGGCTTTGGAAAATGTTAAACGATTCACCTGCCGAAGCGCTCTAGGCAATGTCCAAAAATTGACAGGTTTATGCGAGACATTATCTTGAACCTAGTTTTGGCAAGCGGTCGCAGCTGCCAACTACTCGTTAAGACGAGCTTTTTCCGTAAGTTTGTTTAAAAAGAAGTTATGAAAAAGATAGTACTCTTATTTTACGCTGCACTTCTATTATCTTGCAACGCCATCCGGGTCAACTACGACTACGATAAGGAAATTGATTTTTCCAACTATGCTACCTATAATTACTATCCGGACATGCAGACTGGACTGAGCGAATTGGATACCAAACGCCTGCTCGATGCCGTCGATGCCGAAATGCAGTCAAAAGGAATTAAATTGACCGAGCAACCCGATTTCTTTATAAATATCGAGAGCAACTCGTTCCAAAAACCCAGAAACAGTTCCGTCGGGGTCGGCCTTGGCGGATCGGGACGCCGTGTCGGCGGTGGAGTTTCCGTCGGTATCCCGGTAGGCGGCCCGAAGATCGAACGACAGATCCGTTTCGATTTTGTGGATAACGAAAATGATCAGCTGTTCTGGCAAGCCGAAAGCCAAAGTCCCTTTAAGGAAAACGTTTCACCGGAAGAACGCGATGAAATGCTTCGGGCATTGGCGGCGAAGGTTTTTGTGAAGTATCCGCCGGAGTGAAGGTTATTCCATTAAATAGACCTTGATTTGCATTTTCCCAAGTAACATTATTTCTCTAGTATTTACCATGTACTTATTGCAACTCGCTACACGCTGATTCCTGAAACGCCACGAGCGAGACTACCAAATTCTATTTTTTGTATGATGCCTCATAAGTCATAACTCATCACTCATCACTTTTCTCTCCGACCTCAAGCCGAACCCCCTCAGAATGACTACTAAACTCCGGCGCATACATACTTTGAATGGTCGTTATACCATTACTGAATTCCCCCGCATTGTTTACGCGTAAGTCGTATTCGAAAACATAGACTCCTTTGGGCAGATAATCAAAAAAGAAATTGGTGCTGGCGTCCTTGGTGCTTTCGTAGTAACCGAGACCGTCTTGCCATTTGTATTGCGAGAGTACGTTAATGGGTTCGAAACCAGCGGCGCGCATATCTTTCATATGTAGGAACTCCATATCACGGTCGGCCCGGAGCTCGATGCGTACGCGGACCAGATCGCCAACTTTTAGATTGGTTTTTTGAGTGATTTCGGAAATTTCCTCACCGGTATCGGTGTTCTTTTTAAGAAACAGTTTCTTCTTCAATTTTAAAGGGGTCTCTGCGGATGTGATTTTATCCAGATTCTCAAAATACTGCCAGTAGAGGGCACCCCAGGCGATACCCGCGCCTTTTTTGCTGATTTGTACTTCGGCCATCTTGGGCTCGATCTCTTTCGCGTCCCAAGAAGTTTTGTAATAGCCCGTGCCTGCCTCGACTTTTACATTTTCAAGTTGGGAGGGTTCGATTTTCTTTCCCCCGACTAGTACAGTTACGGCATCGGTAACGGATAGCCAGTCGCTGCCTTGTAACAACAGGGCATAAACCGCTTCGGTGGTGGCCTTGGTCGAGCTCCATTGGTTGGTCTGTTTGTTTTTTAACAACCAGACTTTTAGATTATCAATGGTTTTGGTGTCATTTTGGATTTCCCAGAAGGCTTCGATCATTAGGGCTTGAGTTTCGATGGGGGCTTGATACCAATGCCAAGAGGCCGTATTTTCTTTCCAGTACGTGCCGAGCTCATCGGAGGTGATACTATTCTCTTTTAAGGCACGCAGTATTTTGTTCGACGTATCTGAATCGTTCATACGATGTAAGGCCAAGGCCAACATGCCTTTAGGATACAAACCTTTTTTGGTCCAATACTTTTGTGCCTGACCTTGGTAAAACGCCGTTATTTCATCGACTTTTTTGGAGGTTTTGATATCGGGGAAGAAACTCCGCATGTAGAGATAGTGAATCTGGGTCTGGCTCAGGTGGTCGTCGTTTATATCGGAAGTATGACTTTTCATGTATTCATATTCGGCTACAAATTTGGCCTCGAGATAGGCGATGGCGTTTTTCATCATTTGAGCCGATTCGGGGCTTTGGTTACCCTGAACCTGCGAATCACTTGCGCCAGGCTTGGCCGAATTGCGCTTATTGAGCTTCCCTGTCGTCGAGGCAGGCGTAGCCGAAGTGAGTTTTTCAAGATGTCCCATGCCTGCAACGATGTGCTGGGTAATAAACCGATTATCCGATCCACCCTTGAACCAGGCCCAGGCGCCGGATGGATTTTGGTTGTTTTTCAGCTTGTTCAGTGCATTGGCCTGCTCGTTCTTCATTTTGTCCAAATTGAACAACAGCGCGATTCGCTTTTTCTGCTCGGTTTCAGATTGGGCATCACGTAGCCATGGGGTTTCTTGGATCAATAAGGACTTCAGTTCCTCGTTTTTTTCAAGGTTGCTGATCAATGCATCGGAATTGGCCCATTGCTTGAAGACTTCCTGAATACGTGGATTGCTATTGGCGATATGGCTCGCCAACGAATTCGCATAGTAGCGCGCAAAAGTTTGCTCGTTGCAGTCGTATGGATATTCCATCAAATAGGGCAGGGCCTGCACTGCGTACCATGCGGGATTGGAGGTGATTTCCAAGGTCAGCTTGTGGTTCTTTGAGGTAGTCGAAGTATTCTCCTTTAGTTTGTCCAAGGTAAAAATCTTTGTCTGATCGCTGCGAACCCACATCGGCAAGGTTTCGGTCACTAACATCCGATTGGTCAAAACCGGAAGCAAGTTCTGCTCCCCATCACTGAAATCCCCGGCCTTGGCGATAATTTTGTATTGCACCGCTTGGATGCCTTCGGGAATCTTTAAGCGCCAGGTAACTTGGGTGTTGCCCATTGAATCGACCTTGAAATTTTTGCTGGACTCCCCTTGGCGTTCTCCTTCGGCGTCATCGCCGGCCCCCTCTGTCTGCAGCATCCCTCCCTCGGGCGGAGAAATCAGTAGATTTTTTGAAATATCGACATTGGTTACCGCATCGGTCAATACCAGTTTGGCCTCTCCTGAGAGGTGCATATTCGTGAGGTTGGCGATTTTGGTGCTGATGTTGATCTCGTCGCCTTCCCGAAGAAATCGCGGTGCATTGGGAATGACCATCAACTCTTTTTGGGTCACGGTCTCCAAGCTGTACACGGCACTTTCCAAGGACTTCGTATGGGCCAAGAGTTGCAATTTCCATTTCGTGAGGGCTTCGGGCGTGGTGAAGTTAAAGGAGACTTTTCCCTCGTTATCCGTTTTCAACTGTGCAAAGAAGAAGGCGGTTTCCTGAAGGTTTTTACGGATTTGTACGTTGTCCAGATTGCTATCCTTTTCAGTCCCAAAATCTTCTTCTCGCTTTATTTCTTCGGAGCTGTCCCTCCTTAGACTTTGATCCGCCGAATCGGCAACCCCCGTGGCTGCAATTTCATTTAATGCACCATCATCCGTTTCCATTTCCATAGCCATGGCTTCCGATGGCGGAAAACTTTTAGCCATTCTACTTCGGAACATGCCATAATTGCTACGACCAAAGTGGAATCCGAACCAGTCGAACGCATCATAATATTGCGGGGTAAAGCTGTACGTCTCATTAACCAAATAAGTGCGGAACGAGGCCACCCCAAAACTTTGGCGCGCGTCGGTATATATGTTGGAATAATAGGTAGGCCGCATCAACGGGTCAAAACTCCACGAATGGCCGCGAAAAGCATCTAATGAAGCGTCGTACATACTGGCCAAAAGTTCGGCGGATACTTTATCGCCTTTTGGGCCTTTGATTTTAAAAGCCCAGGTTTCGTCCGTGCCGGTAGCCAACTTATCCCGGAAGGTCAGGGTCTCTATCTCAAGGTCCGTTTTCGGGTAGGGTACGGCAATGGACAAGGAACCCGACCGGAACGAATTGTAGGCAGAAAAACTGTAGTTGATGACAAGACCTCCCAAATCATCCGAGGCAACGGGAACGATGAAGGATTTGGCATTATCGCTCAACTTGACGATATGGGTGTCGACGATTTTCTTATCCTTTTCAATAAAGACAGAAACGCTCAGGTCTTCGGATGCCGAAGCAATGTTGACCTCGACCATATCCCCAATGGCATAGGTTTCCTTATCAGCCGTAATCTCGAACAGTTGCTTGTCCGCCAGTTGTTTATCGGAATCACTGTATAAGGTTGTTTGCGCCAAGGCCTTTACTTCCTGCCCGAAAGAATCGGTGGTTTCCAACTCGATGACGTACTTTCCGGAATCCCATTTTTTGGATAGACTTAACGGTATTTTAATGGATTTTCCGGTATCGAAATCCGACTCCCAGACCAATTTCCCTTTTTCCCATGTCGCTGGGTTGTGCTCGTCGGTAAAGGCTTCGTGCGGAAAATGTTTTTCAAACTCCGCTTTCTCCCAGGTCCTATAATCGGGTGCTGCCCAAGGTCTTGGGCGCAAAACATGGTCGGGCGCTTGTAACTTGTACATTTTAAGCGTTCCGTGGGCATCCACTTGCTGTCCGTTGAGGTTGTTTGTGGCAATCGTAAGGGTATCCGTTTTTTTATTTTTGTCCAATCGATTGTGGATATCGATGCTTGCCGTGAGCGCATGATAGCCCACGGAAACAATGGTGGACGCGGTATGGGTTTCCCCATTGATATCGGTCACATCCGCTGTCACCTCATACTGAAATGTCGGTAAATTTTCTTTGGATAAGCTATTGTCCGGCAAAGCCTTAAAATTGACTTCGTAGTTTCCGGAAGCATCCGTAACCGTTTCGCCATGGGCGATTTCTTGGGGCGTACTATTAAAATAGGGATGATACCAATAGTACCATCTCGGGAAATACACCACCCTCTTGACCCGATAGCTCACCTTGGCGTCGGTGATATTGCTTCCGGCATAGGCGGTAGCGCTGCCGTTAACGGTAATACTGTCGTTCACCCGAAAAGTTTCGGTTATCGGGCTAAACGAAGTCTCGAATTTAGGCCGTTTGTATTCCTCGACCGAAAAATGCGTATATCCATTGAGCGCCACTTTTTTTGAACTTACCTGCAATGAAAAATCGCCTGTTAATCCAGTGGCGGGCAGGATGAATTCCCCCGAAAACGAACCGTAATCATTGGTCTTGAATTGCTGTGTGCCGACGGATTGCCCATTGACGTCCTTTAGCTCGATCTGCACATCCGTATTTTCGAGGACGCTTGATTTTCCTGAGCTATTCTGTATGGCTATCCCTTTAAAATACAAGGGTTGTCCGGGTCTGTAGATGCTGCGATCGGTAAAGAGGAAACAGGAGTACTGGCTATCCTGTGGATTTGTATCGTACCTGTCATGGACATAATAGGGCCCGAAATGCGCCTGTTCATCCTTATGGGTTACGTGTACATCGACATCACGCCAGGATTCGTTGGATAAAGGGATACTGATGACCCCTTTCTGATCCGCCGTTAGGGAGGTGGTCGAACGCATGGAGTTGCTATTTTTTCGATACGTCAATACTACCTTTGCGCCCGAAATAGGATGGCCATCTTGCCGATCTATGACCTGAAAATCATATGAATCCGACGTTTGGGTGGTAACAACGGCCATATCGGTTACTTGAACGGGACTAAAAGCGAAGGTGTTGTTCTCGGGGGATTTGTTCCCAGTGGATTTGTTTTCTGGGGATTTGTCACCGGGTGCTCCGCCCTCCGACGTTTTTCCACTTTTAGTGAATGGTGTCGCCAGGATGATATACTGTCCGTTATCCAATTCGGGAAGCAGCACCTCGATACCGTGTTGCTGATAATCCTCTTCATTTTTTAAAGGAGCTTCCCAGATTTTCGCTGTCGACAATTTTTGTAGAAAAGCGTATTGTTCGGGCTGTCGATATAGCCCGTTAAGCTTTTTCAGCTGCTCTCGGGATATTTTAAGCGCCTTGAATTGAAGGGCTTCGACGTTTTTATAATTGACCAGCAGCCGTGCATCGGTATGTATCGGGATGTACTTTTCAGTGGTCAATTGAAGGCTAGTTGCCAGAATTTGGGATTTTAGGGCTTTGCATTTATCCGCACCACGGCTATCGGGAAACTGGGCGATGATAGCTTCGCAGAGTTGCAAAGCCTCTTTTTGCTTCCAACGATTGTCCCCAGCAGTTTTTGGGGAATAAGTACTGCCTTGTTGGCGATAAAGCCGAACGATTTCATAGGTATATAAAGCGGATACCTCATGTTGCTTCAAGTTCTCGGCTGAGTTTTGGAGTACTTCAAGATAGATTTCGTCTTTGTTTGCAAATACTGCCTTTTGGTGGATGAAATTCAAGCGTTCGATATCCACATCGACCAGCGCATCCAATTTGGGGTCGGGAAAATGGAATTTTAAAAGCTCCTGATACATCGTTAGCGCCTTAGCTTGTAACGAGGTCCGGTCTTGCGAATCGATTTGCTTTTGGGTATATATGTAGGCTTCACATAAAATTTCAGGATCGGCGATCTCAAACTTGTCCGCCGGGCGGGTGATGTTGTTTTCGTCGGTTTTATAAAACTGAAGTGCGGTATGTGCCAACACGTCGAATAGGGTAGGGCGGTAGATTTCGGAACCGGTCTGATCGGTCAGAATTTCTTTAAAATCTTCCAGTCCTGTTTTTTGAAGTCCTTCCTTGTTTTTCAGGGATGCCTCAAAATGGCTGCTTATTTCATGGAACAGCGTGGTTAGGTCCCAAGTACGGAAATCTTCGGGATTCACCTTGGTTTCTGTCTTGGTCCGGTCGTAAAACTGGTAACGATTTTGTTGGAAGTACTGCCAATACAGGTTCGCTAAATAGCTTTCCAACACATTTTTGGTAGGGAATTTCGCTTTCTCGATTTCCGATCTGAAATCGTTGACGATGTTTAGTTGTGCATCTTCCTCCAAGGTTAAAGCATATTTTGAAGTGTACAACAGGGCTTTGACAATTTGGGCAGAATTCTTTTCTAGCTTTGCCTTTTCGGAAATCTTTTGAACCTCTTTTAAGGCGGATTTGGTCAACGCGTCGTTTTCGAGTTGCTGCACCTTTTTCCAAAGCGCTTCATAAGAATCTTTTGGCTTTTGTCCATGCCCCATAGTCACTGTCAGAATTAGAATTTGAAGGATGAATAGGATCTTTGGATGTTTCATTGCTAGCATGTGGCATTAAAATTACGCAACAAAGATTTACAAAACCTAAGCCATGGACAACAATAAATTAGGGATTGCAAGATTTGGGTGAGGGAGGGCGCTTTTACTCTGCGAATGGAGAACGTTGAAAATTTTGATTTTGGATTGAAGGTTCTATAGGATAAAGAGGTATAAGGCTCCTTACTTGATCTGAAGTGAGTAGCCATAAAACAAATAAGAAAAATCAAAGTGATTTCATCAAGCCCCCATCGATCGGAATCTGCGTACCCGTAATAAATGCCGCCTGTTCCGAAGCCAAAAATGCCACCAAATACCCATATTCCTTCGGTTCGCCAATACGTTTCACAGGAACTTTCGATTCCATATCCGAAAGAACATCCTCTTTGGAAATCCCCATCTGCTCTGCTTTTTTGGCATTCAGTTGGTTAATTCGATCGGTATCAAAATATCCGGTAAGAATACTATTCACTGTAATGTTATGCTCCCCCACATCGCTAGCCAATGATTTGGCCCAAGTGACCACGGCCGCGCGTATCGTGTTCGAAAGTGCCAAATACGATAAGGGCTCCTTCACGGAAACCGAGGCAGCATTGATGATACGGCCCCATTTGCTTTTTATCATGTGTTTTAGGGCCAGTTCGGTAGTGAATACGACGGTCTTGAACAGCAGGTCGAAAGCTTCCTGATAGTCGGGCACCTGTTTTTCTAGCGTGTTTCCGGCATTTGGGCCTTGGGTGTTGTTGACGAGAATATCCACCGAATTGCTTTCAAAGTAGTCGGATATTATTTTTTTATATCCCTCGAAATCCGAAAAATCAACGACAAGATATTGATGTTTTTGCCCCTGATCTGTTGGAAGTTCGGCGACAATGGAATTCAATTTATCCGCACTATGCGACATCAGTGTAACGCTAGAGCCACTTTCGGCAAGCTGTATCGCAACCGCCTTGCCGATGCCACCACTACTGCCGCCGACGAGGGCGGTTTTTCCTTTTAACGAAATCTTCATCCTTTTAATTTTTTTAGGTCCTGATTCTTTCTGACGTTCAAACTTAAGGATTAAAAAATTTAGGTGGCCGTCTGCTGGACAGGCAGGTATAGAAGTTCATAGGTTTAGATGTTTAGTCCTTGCTTAAAAGCACCAAACTACTTGTACTCTTCCCTCACCGGACTGAAAACGTCCATCAGCTTACAGGGCGTCAAGGCTTTTCCGCTATGCTTTTTATGGGGTGCAATGATCACTAGGTCTCCCGGATGATATATTTTCGTATTTCCATCCAGAGTAAACTCAAACCTTCCTTCAATTACATGCATCACTTGCTCGTTCATGTGGGCATGTTCGGATACTTCGGCACCTTCTTCGACCTCCCAAAAGACGATGCTCATGTTTTCGGTATGCACCAGTTTACCATGGAGGCCGGGCATGATTTCTTTGGAAGGAATGGTGGAGAGGTTGAGGTCCATATTGCAGATTTTACCTGCGAAGATAGCAAGAAATCTGGTATTCCCCGATTAATTAAGATCAAGAACAATCGATAAGCTCCGTTGTACTTCATCGACCAGATCTTTCGGCAAAACACCGATTCTTTCGACCAATCTTTGATTGTCTATCGCTCGAATTTGATCGATAAGCACATGGGAGTCCTTCTGTAAATTGGCCTGTCCCTTTTTAAGGGCTACCCGTAAAATTTGGGCTTCACTTTTGATGTTGGTAGTAATCGGGCAAATAATGGTCGAAGGGTGCGGAATTTTATTCAAAAGATTGCTCTGAACGACTAGCACCGGTCATTTTTACCCGGTTCCGTACCGATTCGTGGATTTAGGTCGGCAATCCATATTTCGAAAACTTTAGTCATTGTAGCCTAGGTCTTCAAATTCCCTTAGTACATTCATGGACTCATCACGAACGGAGTAGGATTCGATCTCAAGCTGCTTTTCAATCAATTTTCTTTTTTGTAACCGATTGTAGTAATCTATGGCCTCGTTGATGTACCTGTTTCTGGGCATCTTCATCTCGGAGATAATTTTCTCGGTTTCTTCGAAAATGGATTCATCAATTTTGAGGGATACTGCTTTCATGGCTATTGTGAAATAATATTGTAAAAGTATATATTATTGGTATGGCAAGCAAGTAATTTTTTGTCTAGTTCCACTTCACGACTACCAACTCGCAACGTCGGTTCCATTCGTGGTCTTCTTCGGTACAGCTTTCTTCGGTTTCGCATTTTACGATGGGCTTTGATTCGCCATAGCCTTTTGCGATGACGCGGTCGTCGGCGATACCGTTTTTGACCAAGAACTCCTTGGCAGCGTCGGCTCGTTTTTGGCTGAGGTCACGATTGTATTCCGAATTACCACGAATATCGGTATGGGTACCGATTTCAAGTACGATACCAGAATTGGTTTTCATGATATCGATGACCTTGGCCAAGCGTTCACGCGATTCCCGACGAAGATACCACATGCTGTAATCGAAATGGATTTCCTCGGTTTTGATGATGATTTTCTCGTCCTTTTTGACGATGGCTTCTTCTTTTTGGATGGTTTCCTCAATTTTTTGAAGACGCTTCTTTTCGGTGATTTGCTCTGCCTCCTTTTGCTTTATTTTGTTCTCTTTCTCTAGTTGGATGCGTTTTTCTTCAGCGGCTTTTTCTGCAGCTAGCTTTCTTTCGTCCTGTACTACGGCCAGTTTTTCGGCTTCTTCTTTCTCCCTTTCTAGGGCCAAGGCTTTTTGTTTTTCGCGTTCTTCAACGGAATACAGGGTCAATGAACCGTCTTTTATGGCATTTCGATCTTCATCGGTGCGAACGGATTTGAAATTGTCTTCAAAACCTTCCTTTTTTCCTTCTATGCGATATTCTGTACTACATAGGACCGAAAATTTAAAGGAAGCATCCTTTTTTGTGATCAGGGTCTCGACGAGCTTTCCATCGGCATTTATAAGCTGGATCTGGCCATTGGCGATGGGTATTCCGGTAGTGAGATCGATTAGCGTGCCGGCGATATATTGCTTGCAATCCTCGATCAATAAAGGTTTGGTTTCCGAAAACGCGTAGATATCGTCACTGCCTTTTCCGGTGGGGCGGTTGGAGGAAAAATATCCCGTTTTTCCATCGGAACCCATCCAAAGAGAAAAGTCGTCGTAGCCGCTATTTACCGGTAGGCCTAAGTTATCGGGACTTTCGAAATCGCTACCTTTCTTTTTGGCGATAAACACATCCAAAAGGCCAAAACCGGGATGGCCGTTGGATGCGAAATACAGGTTATCCTGTGCATCCAAAAATGGGAATTGCTCTTTTTTATCCGTATTGATATGCTGTCCGAGATTGATGGAATTTCCGAAAAATCCATCCTCTTTGATGGCCACCGAATACAGGTCGAATCCACCGAAGCCTCCTTCGCGGTCAGAGGCAAAATACAGTTGGGTCTCGTCGGCGTTCAGGGCCGGATGCTCGGTAGAAAAATCGTCACTGTTAAAGGGTAGGGCAATTATTTTTTTCCATTCGCCTTCAATCCATTCGGCCTTAAAGATCTTAAGGTTGCTTATTTTCGAATCCGTTCGTTGTTTGCTGTTCCGCGTAAAATAAAGTGTTTTTCGGTCTTTGGTGATGGCAAATGTACCCTCGTGCAATTTAGAGTTGACGTCACCGGGCAATGCGACGCTCAAACTATCGCCAAAATTTGTTTTGTCGGCCGGATGAGTATAGATATCCAGGTAGTTCTGGTTGTTCCATCGATACAATTTGGACAGGGTTTTGGATTTTTTTCGGGAAGCACTGTACACGAGATTGGAGTCTACTTTTACGGCTCCGAACTCCGAGTTAGTCGTGTTTATGGCCAGATTCTCGATAGCGAAACGATTGCCGATGGCGCGGACATTATTTAAATAGACAAATTGTTTTTTTAGCTGCTCGACCTTTCCGGAATCACCTCGGGCAGTGTAGAAATCAAGCATCACCCGATGCGCCTCCTGATGCTTCCCTATCGCCTTTAAAGAATGGCCCAGCTTCTCATAATAGCTTTCCCCAATATGTACTTTATCGGTATCCGCAAAACTTTTAAAGGACTGGCTTAGTTCGCCAGGGTAGCTATCATTTGAAGTACTGCCATAGTTTTCCACCAGATATCCGTACCACCGTGCTGCGGACTTCATATCGAAAGTATTGTAATAGCTTTCCGCCAGATTTTTGATGAGTTTCGAACTCTTGTTAGTCGGCAACAGTTCTTCGTACAGGGGTATGGCATCGCTGTAGAACGCCCGCTCGAAATAGGTGTCGGCGCGCGTCAGTTCTTCCTGCGCAAAAGCGGGTTGAAGGAGGCCTATCAGGCAAAGGATTAGGAATACATATTTCATAATTGGTCGTTGTTATTTTTCGTTCTTCCTTATTCTATTCGTAAATCGATTTTTTTAATTTCTTTTTAGTCATCGGCCATCCATCTCATCTCTGGTCATTCGTCATCGTTCATCAGTCACCCTTCATCTTACACCCCTAATAAAATCTAGGCGACTTATCATATCCTTTGCCTAGACCCAGTAGATCAAGGTCAAAAAGGACGAAAATTTCGTGCGAACCGGAGCTGTAGGTGCTTAAATTCGATAGTGTATAGTCATAGGCATAACCGATACGAAGTGCCGGCAACACCGAAATATTAAACATGGCGCTGACTGAATCATCGAGCCGGTACGAGAGTCCACCTTCGAAACGGTTCATGAACAAGGCGTTCAAGGATACATCCATAGTCAAGGGCGCCCCTTTTACCATTTTGGCCAGTATCGAGGGTTTGAGCTTTAGGTCGGAATTCAATTCATAGACATAACCCGAGGTAAGAAAAAGATGTAGGTTCTCGGAGCCTGTCCGAACGATACCATCCCTATTTTCAAGGTGTTTTGATGTCAACAGATTGGGAACGGAAAGCCCCGCATAAAAGTTTTGGCGGTGGTAAAAAGCTCCGGCACCAACGTTCGGAAAGGTCTTGTTCAGGTTCTCGTTAAAGGCCGTGTCATCCTGAAATTCGGGAAGCCGAAAACCGTCGAAATTCGTTTCGAAAAGTGTCAGCCCTCCTTTTAATCCAAGGGATAGGTTACTTTTTTCATCCAACTTAAGGATGTACGCGAAATCCGCATAGATATTATTTTCCTTGACCGCCCCGTCACCGATTCTATCGCTGATGACAGAGATGCCGGTTTCTATCTTATCGCTCAAGGGCGCATGGGCAAAGAACGTGAGTGTTTCAGGGGCGCCAACGGTATTTTTCCACTGTGAGCGATACAGGGCGCCGAAGTTCAACATGCCCGGATCATTGGTCGTATAGGCGGGATTGATAACGCTCATATTGTACATGTACTGCGTGTACTGCGGGTCTTGCTGGGCACGCAGAACGGTCTGGTACAGGAACAATGTGAGTATGATGGGATATAGATTTTTCAAACTGTTTTGTTTAAGGTTTAATCGCTACTGCGTAGCGGTTTGATATTCGACTGCGCTCAGCACAGGGGTTCAAAGTAAAAAGCTCAATTTTTTTATTTTCTGTACTTCAAACTTTGTACTTCGTTTTTTTTACCTCTTATTTGTTGTCGAGCTACTAGTGTTTAGACTATAGAATTCTTGATTCTTGTCGTTGTTTCAAAACTGGACCGATAGTTAAACTTGAACTTGCGGTTGTACTTGCACTTTTATCGATTTAGGTACAACCGCCCCTGAATCGGTTCATGACCTTCTTTGTTATAGTTTATGATATAGAAATACACCCCGTTGGCTGCTTTCTCACCGTCCCAGGCCGGATTGCTCTGATTACCTTTAAACAGGGTCGAACCGTATCTGTTCAGGATTTCCAGGGTGAAATCGGGGAAAATGATTTCGATGTTCGGTATAAAGAAGGTGTCGTTGCGGCCGTCAGCGTTTGGTGAAAAGCCATCTGGAATAAAAAATCCATAATCTTCGGGGTCGCAGTTGGTTAGATCTACGGTTACCGCCATGCGTTCCGGGTTCATACAGCCGGTGTCTGGATTGAAGCTTTCGGCATAATAAGTGGTGTTCGTAGTTAATCGGATATCGTCGGTAAGCGGACTCCCATTTTCAGCGGTATCGTACCACAGCACTTCGAAAGGGTTGTTGTTTTCGGTAACGCTCAGATTGGATACGGTGGGATTATCGAGTCCGCAAAGGGCGAGCTTGGCGAATTGTAGCGATACGGGCGCAAGGGCATATACCGTCGGAATAATTTCTACCCGTCCGGTACTTATGCAGTTGCCTTGGGTCTCGGTGGATGCAAAATAGCTTTTACCATCCGTCAATGGGGTGCTTTCTTCTAAAGCCGTGCCACCTGATGCCGCTTCGAACCAGACTACGCCTAGGTTTCCATCGATACTGGCGTCCAAACTGGAAACCGTCGGATTTTCGGAATCACAGAAAACGGGATTAGTACCGGTGGCGATCGGTGTATCGGGATTTTCCAGGGCGACCGTGACCTGAATTCTATCCGAGCCTTCGCAATTGTTGTTCGGATCGATGTTGGAAATAAAATAATCTTCCTCGTCTACCAGTGGGATATCCAAAGAAAGAATATCCATATCCGTGGCCGTGGCGTAAAATAGCATCTGTCCGTTGGCCGACACGTCGATATCTGCCAGTGTAGGCGCATCGGGCGTGAAGGCACTGAGACAGAACGTCTGTTGCGCCTCGGCTACTGGCAACGCGGGAATGCCCTCGATGGCAAAGTTTTCGCTTTCCTCGAAATCGAATTCCACCCGGCAGAGTGTGGTATCGTCTTGGCTACTGCGAACACTAACGGTATAGTTGCCCTGCTCTAAAGAAGCGACATCGAGATCATAGGAAGCCGTGCCACCGGTAAAATTGATGGTATTGTTGATGACGACCTGACCGGTGCTCTGTTGGGTAACGTCGTAAGTTATGGTGTAGGTGCCATCGGATAAATTCGGGGCGTCAACGATGACGTCAATTTGGGTGGCGTTGCACGAATTGTCGACCAAGAGACCAAGATCTATGCTCGGGGGGATGGCGGTAATGGTAGCCGTGTCCGTTATTTCGCAATCCAGGGGAAAGCCGCTGGCTACTGCAAAACTGATGTCGTAATTGCCCGTTTCGGTAAGCTGGACCGCCGGTATAGTGTAAGTGGCGTTTCCCGAATTGAACGCAATATTGTTTTGGGTAAAGGTGCTTTCGGTAGTGCTCGGTGCGGTCAGTGTGTAACTGATGTCGTAGTCGCCGTTCGCCCTATTCGACGAGGCATCGAAAATATTGGACAGCGAAACGAAGAGATCTTCGCCCTCACAGGCATTTGTAACATTGGCCTTGGGATCGGTGACCGCAAACGATACCGGGGCTACCTGAATATCGGCGCACACTCCGTCGCCCAATGAGGTAAGGGTCACGGTGGTCGTTTCGTTCAGGTTGATCAAGTTGGCATCGATATTGAAAGATCCCGTACCGTCGTTTCGCAGTACCAGATTATCGGTCCCGGTTCGGGTAGTGACTCCCGAAACCAATGAAAAGCTTAGGGGGTAGGTGCCGTCGGATATGAGGCTGTTGTCGTAAGTAACGATGTCGACCGTATATTCAGAAGGGCCGCTACAATAGTTGGCGGCCTGCATGGTTCCGTTTAAAGTAGGCAAGATGATGATATTGACCTCGGTTTCATTTTTCTCGCACACTGCGAATTCCGGAAATACGGTGTAGGTAAACGTGTAGATACCGTAGCCATGCGTGTCACGTATGGCCTGTATGTCTATATTGCGATCGGTCAAGTCAGATAATTGGTTGGTCGGAGCTTCTTCCGACCAGGTTCCGTTGAAATCTTCATCGGTCAGTAAACCGTTAAGGTCATAATTCGTAAAAGCGGATAGATTATCGGAAATACAAACCATCTCATCGGACCCGATACCCGAGTTGGCAGGCCTTTGAACTTGAAGTATCAACCTTACCTGGCGGCTGGCACAAATACCCACAGCAGGTACGGTGTGCGTAAACTCGTAACTTCCCGGCCCCGCTGTTTCTGCATTGAAAATATTAGCCTCCAGATGCGGTGCGGCTCCTGGGGTTATGGCCTCCCATACACCATTGAAATCCTGAGACTTTCCCTCTACATCGTCACCGATATAACGAAACAGGTTTACCCGCGTATCGTCACCACAGGCAGCGGCAGTCCCGTCGGTATTTTCTTCCCCAGGATACCCTCCGAGGCTTACGGTAACAACGGCCGATTCGGTGACGCCGCCACAGGTATTGGTATACATAAATTCATGCTCCCCCGAGTTTTTAACATCCCATAGGTTGACGATACCCGTAGTACGGTTCAGAGCATAAAAGTTGGCTGGGTCGTTGGTTGACCATGTACCGCCCGGGACATACGTTCCAAGAAGTGGTTTGAGGTCGAAAGTCTTGTAGTTTTCGTCGGTATCCTTCTCACAAACGGTTACGGCTCCATCGGTACCGGCGCATTGTGAATAGGAATATTGTGATAAAAGGCAAATACAAAAAATAATCAGCGCCCTAAAAACGGTCGCTGGGGGATTTTGAATGGTCATTGTCGGTTATTTATAGCGAAAAATCTTACACTTTATCCGGCAAATCTAGTTGTACAGCCCCGCGCCCAATAAAAAATGTTGTAAAACGCTGTATTTGAAGGGTGAATCTGACTAAAAACGTTATCTGCGGATTTCAAAAACAGGTATTTTATCGATTTTTTTGTGGTTTTAAACGGATTTTTGGCGTGATAACGCCCTCAGCCGTTCTGTATGGCGCATAATTTTTCCTCAACAAAATGGAATGTGCATTTATCTCACGTCATCTGTCACATGTCGTCTTTGTCTTCCTACCTCCCCGTTTCCCGCTTCCCGTCTCTTCCCTCTTCTCTTTATTCTCTTTTTCCTGCTCTCTGACAGGCAGGTTGTTCCCCCTTTCTTATCTTTGGCCAAAATCCGCAGGAAATGCAAATCCACTTTATAGCCATTGGCGGCAGCGCGATGCACAATCTGGCCTTGGCCCTTGAATATAAAGGGTATACCATCACCGGAAGCGATGACGTCATTTTTGAACCATCAAAATCCCGCTTGGCCGATAAAGGGCTACTTCCAGAAAAGTTTGGATGGTTTCCGGCCAAGATACATGAGTCGCTGGATACCGTTATCTTGGGGATGCATGCCAAACCCGATAATCCGGAACTGTTGCGGGCGCAGGAATTGGGATTGAAAATCTATTCCTATCCTGAATTTCTTTACCAGCAGTCCAAAGACAAGACCCGGGTTGTAATCGGCGGAAGCCATGGCAAGACCACGATTACCTCGATGATCTTGCATGTGTTGGATTATCACGATCGCGAAGTAGATTATATGGTAGGCGCCCAATTGGACGGATTCGATCGGATGGTGCATTTGACTGAAGAAAATGATTTTATTGTTTTGGAAGGGGATGAATACCTGTCCTCTCCCATCGATCGTCGTCCTAAATTTCATCTTTATAAACCTAATATCGCCTTATTGAGCGGTATCGCATGGGACCATATCAACGTTTTCCCCACCTTTGATAACTACGTAGAGCAATTCCGGATTTTTGTGGATAGTATCGTTAATGGCGGAAGCATTACTTTTAATGTAGAGGACCTAGAGGTGAAAAAGGTGGTCGAAGCCTCAGAAAATACCATCCGGAAATTGCCGTATACAACACCAGAATATGACGTCGAAAACGGACAGACCCTTTTAGCGACCCCCGAAGGCCCCATGCCCATCGAGATTTTTGGTAAGCATAATCTGAACAATCTCGCCGGTGCCAAGTGGATCTGCCAGAACATGGGTGTCGACGAAGCTGACTTTTACGAGGCCATTGCCACCTTCACCGGTGCATCCAAACGCTTGGAGAAATTGGCCGAAGGTAAATCAAGTGTCGTATATAAGGATTTTGCCCATTCCCCCAGCAAGGTAGCCGCCACCACAAGGGCCGTAAAAGAGCAATATCCCAATAGAAAATTGATTGCCTGCCTAGAATTGCATACCTATAGCAGTTTCGAGCCTGAATTTTTAAAAGGATACAAAGGTGCACTGGATGCCGCCGATGTGGCAACGGTTTTCTATTTGCCAGAGTCGGTCGCCATAAAAAAACTGGATCCCGTTTCGCCCCAACAAATTTCGGAAGCTTTCGAACGCAAAGATTTGAAAATCTTTACTGATTCCTCAGCATTTAAGGATTTTGTATATGAACAGGATTATGCCGATTCCGTTTTATTGCTCATGAGTTCTGGTAACTATGGGGGGTTGGAATTGGAGGAAGTCGGGAGTTTAGTTGTTGCTGGGTAATAATCTACCTGCCGTTTACGTTAACTAGTACCCAATAAAGTTAACGCTCACCTCCCCATGCAACAAAAACAACCCTCCTTCTCCATAAAACACTGGTCTGACGACGATAAGCCAAGGGAAAAATTGGTGCAAAAAGGGAAGTCCACCCTATCGGATGCAGAATTGATTGCCATCCTAATCGGATCCGGAAGCAGAAGCGAAAGTGCCGTGGCATTATCCAAACGTATTTTGGCATTCGTCAACAACAATCTTAACGAACTAGGTAAACTTTCCGTAAAACAATTGATGCAGTTCAAAGGCATTGGAGAGGCCAAGGCGGTAACGATTACGGCCGCCCTGGAAATAGGAAGGCGGAGAAAGGGAGAGCAAGCCCAACAAATTACCAAGATTAACAGCAGCCGCGACGCCTTTGAACTTCTACAGCCACGAATTGGGGATTTGGAGCACGAAGAATTCTGGATACTCTATCTCAACAACGGCAATAAGTTGTTGCATAGTGCCCTGCTCAGTAAAGGCGGACTCACAGGCACCTTGGTCGATGTACGGATCGTCATGCGACAGGCCCTCGAACTTGGTGCGGTAGCCCTGGTGCTGGCCCATAACCATCCCTCCGGAACCCTTAGGCCCAGTAAAGGAGATAGGGATGTCACCGCCAAAGTACAACGTGCTGCATTGGCCTTGGATCTAACTATTTTAGATCATATCATCGTTACCGAAAAAGATTATTTTAGCTTTGCTGACGAAGGGGTACTTTAAGGGTAGGTAGTAGCAGTTTTTACTACCACTCCTTCTCTTTCTTGGAATTTGGAATTCGTATTTTTGAACTTTGAACAACGATGCTGCTAATCTATACTCATAAAATCACCCCTCGCTTCACGTACACCATGAAGCAAGTGTTTACTCGTATCTTGGGTATAGAGATTTCGTTTACCACTAAGGTCGAAGATTTTATAAAACATACGGCGCCTAAAATCACCTACACCAAACAACCGCTTCAGAATGAATTTTTTGTACGGAGCAACGACCTGTTGTTCGAACAGGGCATCAACGATTTTGATATCAAAATTTCAGAATGGGAAGGAGTGCCTAGTTTCTTTGCTGCCGGGGAACGCAGTACCATTCCTTTTGATATTTTTTCGGCCAGTTTTTATTTGTTAAGCCGTTATGAGGAATACCTGCCGCATGTCAAAGACCATCATGGAAGATTTCCCCCTAAAGAAAGCCTTGCCTATCGACATGTTTTTTTACAGTCGCCCGTAGTCGACATTTGGGCCTATAAACTTTTGGAAGTTCTAAAACATAAGTTTCCGGAATTGGAACGCAAGTCCAGATCCTATACCTATACTTCGGTTATCGATGTCAATACTTCCCACGCTTTTGCGAACAGGGGCTTTATGAGGAGTGTTTCGGGCCTGTTCTATGATTTGGGATCGCTGAGGTTGGGTCGGGTGGCGGAACGGCTCAAGGTTTGGTTATATCCCAAGAAAGATCCTTACGACAACTTTACGTTTTTAATCGAACTGCATAAGAAAAATGTGGTCAAAAGCCTGTTCTTCTTCCAGTTTGCGACCTACTCTACGTTTGATAAAAACGTGTCTCCGAATAGCAATAAGTTCCGGTTTTTGATCAAATCCATAGCCGATTATAGCAAAGTGGCCTTGGCCGCCTCGTACAGTTCCTTCAACAATTTTGACCTATTGAAAAAGGAAAAGAAAAGATTAAGCGGTGTCATCAACAGGCCGATAGATACCTGTCGCATGCGCTACAACCGCACCGATCTGCCCGATACCTATCGCACGCTCATTGAGGCGGGCTTTAGTGACGACTACACCATGGGCTATACGCACGAACCCGGATTTCGTGCTGGTACCTGTACCCCGTTTTATTTTTATGATATGAATCTGGAAATTCAGCAGCCCATACGTATACATCCATTCACGTTTCATGATTATGCCTTTACGAACGTAGGCGGTAAGGATGCCATCCTTAAACGTATGGACGCCCTGTATGAAGAGGTGAAAAAGGTAAATGGCAATTTCGTATCCATTTTTTCCAACGAACTTTTGGGCACGGATCACAAGGTCGATTGGAAGGAGCTTTACACGACGGTACTGAAGAAGTATAATAATTAAACAGGCCAACGAATTGCACACTTCGCATTTCAACGGAAATAATGGCCAGCAGCACGAATATTACCGAATGATTCATGGTCTGAACGAAATAAAAATCTTTTTATAGAGTTATAAGGATAGGTGAACACCGCATGATAAAGCAAGCGGAATAAGCTTAACGGATGAAAATGAACTTCAGAAATGTACTAGTGCTGTTTTTAGGCTTTGCCACCATGGTTTCCTGTGTTGAAGAACAGGATTTTGGGCAGTACGATGATTTACGGGCTACGCCTACGGTAGAGGCCAGTATATTGTACATCGAGGTGCCGGAATTTTTTATCAATGCCGCCGGTGATGATACCGATATAATTTCCCGAAACTTCAATTTTGAGGCCTTCAGCTCCGATATTTTTGCGGAAAGGGTGCTAGATGGAACGGTGACTTATATTGTGGAGAATACTACAAGTAAGCCGGTAGACGTGTTCGTAGAGCTTTTAGATGTGGAGGGTAATGTGCTGGACGTCGTACCTATCGAATCAACGCCCGGTATGGAACTGCAAACGGACATTGCGTACGGCAATTCAGGCAGAAGCATCAATATCATCAAAAATACTTCGAGCATCCAGGTCACCGCTAGAAATAAAGGCGATAGTACAAGCACCTCGGACCTTCCCGACCCCAAGATCATTTTAAAGTCAAGCGGAAAATTCCGACTCAATATAAAATGAGAATCTCCCAACTACTTTTTGTTGTCCTTTTTTGGGCTTGCCTTGTTGTGCAGGGCCAGAACAAGCAGATACTGTACGATTTCACGGAAATTCCACAAGCGGGGATGATCAATCCCGGTATGGAGACCGACTTCCAATGGTATAGCGGTGTTCCGACATTATCAGGAATTATGGTGCAGGCCGGTTCAAGCGGTATTTCGGTCAACGATATTTTTGCCGATGACGGACTTAGCATTAACGATAAGGTCCGAGATCGCGCCGTATTCGGCATGAAACCTACGGATGACCTCAGTGGCACCTTTCAGATGGAATTCCTCAATTTCGGGTTTCGGGGTCGCGACCCGTCTGTTTTTTATTCCGCAGGTATGTATCTCGAAGGTGATGCTATTGGTTACTGGTTTCGGGACTATGCCATCTTGGCCTTTGAGGGCAATGCCGATCGTTTAAACCAACGGTTTGATCTAGGGCATTTAAAGACAAGGGGTGAATTGGTGAACATATTTCATTTCGGCGTGAATAAAAAGGTCGATCGCGACCTGACCGTCGGCGGAAGGGCGAAAATCTATTCCAGCATTTTCGATTTCAATTCCACCAAGAATAGGGGGTATTTCGTCACCACGGAAGGTGAGAACAATATTTATGCCAGTATCCTGAATGCCGATATGGAACTCAGAACATCTGGTTTACAGGCACTTGACGATGCTAGGGAAAATGATGATATAGCTGCTACCACTATCAAGAGGGCATTGTTCGGAGGCAATCTGGGTCTGGGCTTCGATGTAGGCTTTACATACCATTTGAACGAACAGACCGTATTGACCGGAAGTCTTTTGGACCTCGGATTTATTTACCACACGAACGCTACAAAGAACTATACCCTGAAAGGGTCTGCTAATGTCGAGGGCGTGGTGATAACACCCGAAGAAACCATAAATCCCGATACGGATTTTTGGGAGGATTTGGTCGATGACGTTGAATCGTTGGTACCCTATGAAGAAAATACGCAGTCATACGTCAGCTTTAGACCCACCAAATTGTATGCCTCTTTACGCTATAATTTTGGGGAGCAGGTGCCAAGAAGAGGTAACTGCGAATGTGGTATAAATGCAACCAGCAATAGTTTCCGTTCAAAATATGCGAACAGTGTCGGAGGACAATTGTATATGATCAATCGTCCCAGGGGTCCGCAGGCCGCATTGACTGCTTTTTACCAAAGACGATTGGGTAATATTATGGCCGTAAAGGGTACGTACACAATCGATAAGTTTTCGTTTACTAACCTCGGTCTGGGACTCAATTTTCAATTAGGCCCGGTAAATCTCTACGCCATGGCCGATAACCTGTTGGCCTATCGCAATCTTGCGGATAGCCGTTACGCTTCTTTCCAATTCGGATTAAATATTATATCTTGGGGCAAGTAATGATGTGATGCATCCCAAAATGTAGGGGCGCACTGTATCGTTTCCCTACATCTGAGAATAGGCCAACTCACGAGGGATAGAAATCCATGGCATAATTCTTGTCCAACCATTAGAGAATTCCTGAATTTTTTTTGGAACCTGCTTGCTGACAGGTAGGTTTGGAATCTTAATTTGGGACTAAAATATTTGTAAAGAAGATGAAAACAGCAATAACACTACTATTTTTAACGCTAAGCCTAACAGGTATGGCTCAAGAACAACTTAACGATTACAAGTACATCGTAGTACCCAAGCAGTTTGCAGAATTCAAGCGTGAGAACCAGTATCAGACCAGCACCTTGATCAAATATCTTTTTACCGAAAAGGGCTTTGAGGCTGTTTATGAGGATGAACTTCCCCAAGAACTGAAAAATAATGGATGTTTGGGCCTTCGGGCGAAGTTGGTCGACGGATCGTCCATGTTTACGACCAAAGCATCGGTGAAGTTGGAAAATTGCAGTGGAGAGGAAGTATTCGTCACCAAAGAGGGAAAAAGTAAGGAAAAGGATTATAAGACTTCCTACGGAGAAGCGTTACGGGATGCATTCACTTCTTTCGACACCATGAATTATAAATACAACGGAAAAGCAGAAAACTCCGAACCCGTGACCGTCAATATGGCAAACGACGTAAAAGAAATAGCAGAAGAAAGGCGTAAAAACCATTCTTCCGCAAACCGGCCCAATATTCTGGTAGAGCAGGAAGCTACTAGGGAAAATCAGCGCTATGTCGATAGACGACCTGTACCATCGAACCTTAAAAAGGCAGAACCACAGAACAAAACGAGCAGCGAATTGGTTGAACAGGAGGCGACTCGCGAACAGCAAAGCTCTAAAGATCGTACCCCGAGCGAATCCGCTATGAAACAAGGGGAGGACGCAAATCAGGCAGCAACTCCCGGTATGGAGCAGGGAAAGGCTTCTGAACTGTCAACTATAGCCGCCGGAACCCTTTATGCCCAAGAACTGCCCAACGGGTACCAACTCGTCGATAGCACCCCAAAAATCAGGATGAAAATCGAAAAAACCTCGATGCCGGATTTTTACTTGGCTAGAGTTGGCGATACGAGCGGAACGGTTTTCAAGAAAAACGGAACCTGGTTTTTCGAATATTATTCGGGCGGTAGTCTCGTGACCGAAGAATTAGATATAAAATTTTAGAAATAGTTTTAATTTTCAACTGGCAACTGGCAACTGGCAACTGGCAACTGGCAACTGGCAGAAAATTAAACTTTAAAAGTACCGTTGGCACGTTCAACGTTCAATGATATTAGACTATTCCATGAAACCCTGTGTTGAGCGCAGTCGAAGCATTGACCAGCCACTATGTTGTGATTAAACCCTACCTCGCCGGCAGGCAAGGTTTGAATCAAACGGTTGCAGTTATTCAACCACCATATTTCCCTTTCCAACGTTTATCCAAAAATTCCTTGATAGCATTTTCACGCGAATTTTTTCCCGGTTCGTAGAACGCTGTGCCCGCCACTTCTTCCGGTAAAAATTCCTCCGATACGAAATTGTTCTGATAATCATGGGCATACTTATATTCCTTTCCATAACCGAGATCCTTCATAAGTTTTGTGGGAGCATTGCGCAGGGGTAGGGGTACTGATAAGTCCCCAGTTTGCCTGACCGTTTGCTGCGCTTTGCCTATGGCCATATAACTAGCGTTACTTTTTTGGGAAGTAGCCAGATAAATGGCGCATTGGCTCAAGATAATTCGGGCTTCGGGATAACCAATGGTCGCGACTGCCTGAAACGCATTGTTGGCAATGACTAATGCAGTCGGATTTGCCAGGCCGATATCCTCTGATGCCGAAATCAGCAAACGCCGTGCAATGAACTTGACATCCTCGCCGCCTTCGATCATTCGCGCCAGCCAGTACACTGCCCCGTTGGGATCACTACCGCGAATGGACTTAATAAAGGCCGATATAATATCGTAATGCTGTTCCCCGGTTTTATCATAAAGCACCGTGTTTTTTTGGACTTTACCCAGAATCAATTCATCGGTGATGGTTATTGTATCGCCTTCTTCGGAATTGACGACCAGTTCGAAAATGTTCAGTAATTTTCGTCCGTCACCACCGGAAAGCCGCATTAGGGCCTCCGTCTCTTTCAAATTGATTTTTTTGGATTTTAAAACGGAATCCTCCTTAATCGCCCTATCCAGTAAATCCTCTAAATCTTTCTTTCCGAAAGGATTTAGAACGTAGACTTGGCAACGGGAGAGTAGGGCAGGAATCACTTCGAAACTCGGATTTTCGGTCGTAGCTCCGATTAAGGTCACCCATCCCTTTTCCACGGCGCCCAAAAGCGAATCTTGTTGCGACTTGCTAAACCGATGGATTTCATCGATAAAAAGAATGGGGTTTTTCGCCGTGAAAAGTCCGCCGCTCTGTTTGGCTTTGTCGATGACCTCGCGAATATCCTTCACACCGCTGTTTATGGCACTCAAGATATAGAAAGGCCGCTCGCTTTCGTTGGCGATGATGTTAGCTAAAGTAGTTTTGCCCGTGCCTGGAGGGCCCCATAGGATTAAAGAGGGAATCATACCCTTTTTAATCTGTTGCGTTAAAGATCCATTCTCGCCGACGAGATGCCTCTGACTGATGTATTCGTCAAGGGTTTTCGGGCGTACGCGTTCTGCTAGGGGTTTGTTCATGGTGCAAAAGTAAGATATTTGCGGCATTGATTTTTCGACGTGTGATGTGCCAATATTTCCGCTTTTACGTAATCGGCCAACTTATTGCTAATTTTACCTCATGTCCGAAAGCCACTATTTCAAGTTCACTAACGCCGTAGTAATCGCGCCCCTAATCGCAGTACTAACCATTTGGACGGTTTATTGGATGGAACTCCGCTTTCAAATCAACTTGAACGATTACGGCATTTATCCCCAGAAGGTATCAGGGCTAATAGGCATTGTTTTCAGTCCTTTTATCCACGGATCACTAGAACATCTGTACAACAACACGATTCCGTTGGCTGTGTTGACCGCTGCCTTATTCTATTTCTATCGTAACATAGCCATGCGCGTTTTGCTTATCGGAATATTAGTCTCCGGTCTTTTTACTTGGAGCATGGGCAGACCTTCGTACCACATCGGAGCCAGTGGAGTAATTTATCTTTTGGTGAGTTTTATTTTTTTTAAAGGGATTTTTACCAAGCACTTTCGTCTGGTTGCCCTGTCATTGATAGTGGTTTTTATTTATGGCAGTATGTTATGGTATATTTTTCCGGTTGAGGACGGTATTTCTTGGGAAGGACATTTGGGCGGTTTTCTTGCAGGCCTTGCCTTAGCTTTTTTCATGAAATCGGATATCCCCACACCGAAAAAGTACGATTGGGAGTACGATGATTATAATGAGGAGGCCGACGAATTTCTACAACAGTTTGATGCGGAAGGCAACTTCGTCGGACCGGCGAAGGATGAGGTTCAAGGAGAAGACCCAGAAATTATTTATCATTTTAAAAAAGAACCGAGGGAGAACAACTAATTCAATTGCAATTATATTTCTTAATCGATACGGGATGCTATTAAAATGGTTTTACAATTTATTTTGATGATTGTAACTGTGATAAAAACACCAAAGAGTTCCAATGTCTTTTTTTTTAAATAGGATTCACCAAAATTTCTATTATAACAGGCCCCTCTGAAATCATTTACGGTAACATCATTCTCTGCCTAACTACTTCATATAAGAAAACAGCACAGGCCACCGAAACGTTCAGCGATTCGATTTCGCCCAGCAATGGCAGTTTTGCTAACTGGTCCGCAGCTTTTAGGGTGGAAGGGGAGATACCTCGGTCTTCGGACCCCATGACGATGGCGCAGGGTTTAGTAAAGGAAACATCGTAAACCGTGTTATCGGTCTTTTCAGTGGCGGCAACTACCGTAATGCCGCTTGCTTGCAAATAAAAAACGGCATCTTTGATATGGTCTACTTTGGCGATGGGCACCTTAAAGGCCGCCCCGGCCGAAGTTTTGATGGTATCTGCAGTAACCGGTGCCGCCCCTTTCTTTTGAATGATGATCCCATCCACCCCGGTGCATTCGGCAGTCCGTATGATGGCACCAAAATTACGCACGTCCGAGAGTTGGTCAAGGAGTAGAAATAACGGGGTTTTATCACTTGCCAAAACTTTCTCGACAAGTTCTTCCAACTCATAAAAGGTAATCGGGGAGATGTTGGCCACGACGCCTTGATGATTGTTTTTGGTCAGGCGATTCAATTTTTCTATGGGCACGTATGATGCGTTGATACCGTTTTTGCGCACCAAACTTGCCAATTCATTTGATAAGTCGCCTTTGAGCCCTTTTTGGATAAAGACTTTATCTATTGGCTCCCCGGCATTTATAGCTTCTATAACAGCGCGGATACCGTAGATTTGGGTTTTATTTTGCATGGCGCAAAGATAATCGAATTCTTACCAGACTGAAGTATTTAACCATTCGATCGCGTCTCTCAGATAGGGAACATATTCGCAGGGCTCGTTATGCGTTAAACCAGGTGCGACTATAAATTCAATAGAACTACCCGCTTCTATCGATTGGTCGACCCAAGCTTGGGTTTCCGCTAACGGAAATAATTCGTCATTTTCTCCATGAATGACATAAAGCGGCGTATCAATTTTTCTAGGTTGCCCGTTCGGGCCAATGGTACTGTATGAGCTTGCCATGGATATACCGGCAGAAAATAGTTCAGGTTGCGTCTCCGCAAAG
>RCMY010000507.1_pt1 | contig 36443 bp, 34 predicted proteins | sample 2041341 | NCBI WGS metagenome assembly RCMY01 (sample SAMN09708234, study PRJNA481090) | Marine sediment metagenome, whole genome shotgun sequencing project. | reverse complement strand
GGTCGGACTTTGCCTTGGCCGTTGCACAGCTGCTCGAAAAGCAGATGCCCAAGGCGGTCACGGCGACCATGGCGAAGAAGGAACGTCCGAACAAGGTCTTCATCGACTGGAGTCAGAACTCTCGTCACAAGACGACGATCGCCCCGTATTCCCTGCGCGGCAAGGACCGTCCGACGGTGTCCACGCCCATTTCCTGGGATGAGGTGGCCGATGGTGCCGATGGTGAACCGTTGAGCTTCGAAGCCTTCGAGGTGCTCGACCGTGTCGAGAACCTCGGCGATCTCTTCGAAGATGCGGTGTCGGTCGAGCAAGAGCTGCCGACCGCACGGGCATGACGTCATTCACCGACGAGGAGTACGAGGACTACTTCGGCAGCGACGCGGAGGCGCTCGCCCCTCGCGGTCGACGGCTCCCACGCTGGGCACGCTCGATCGGCGTGTTCATCGCCGCGGTCATGTTCGCTGGTGGCGTCGCCTCGCTCGCCAACGAGATCCTCACTCGTCCGACGATTCGCGAGCCGATCGACATCGAAGCCGAGGCGTGGGATCGAGTGGAAAAGTCGCCCCTCGGGTGGCTGGTTGATGACCTCGTCGTCGTCGACATCGACTCGCCGCGGGTCGGTGCGTTTGTGACGAACAACCCGCCGGATGGAATCATTCGAATCGACAGGCGCCCATGGACTGGCGCAAGACTCGATGAACTCATGGACCACGAATTGGGCCACTTGCTCGACTTTGCCTTGTGGGGAAGGGTGTCAGAAGGTCGTCGCAATGGGCTGGCAAGTGAGGCGTGGGCCGAATGTGCTGCGGTCTCCGCAGGCAGCCGTCGAACCGATGCTGTCGATCCAGGTGGCGAGTATCACTGCTTTGATGGCGAACTCGTGCTGTTCGAAGAAGCGATGGCAGAGCTCACCACCGTCTGCAAGACCTGGGGCGATCGAGAGTGCCGTACCCTCGACGAATGAGCACGACGACAAGGGCAACGCTACTCGTCGCTGCTGCGTATCTCTGGTGGGGTTTCTCGCCCGTGTTCTGGCGAGAACTTGACAGTGTGGCGCCGATCGATCAGCTGGCGTGGCGTGTGTCGCTGGGACTGGCGTACCTGGGTGTGGTTTGGTTGTGGCGTACGTCGAACCCGTTGCGAGGCCTGTCGCTTCGTCACGTCGGGTTTGGTTTCCTTGCCGCGGTCGTCATCGCCAGCAATTGGGCGGGATTTTTGTGGGCGGTCGACAACGACCAGACGGTGGAGGCTGCGCTCGGGTACTTCTTGATGCCGTTGGTGTCGGTGGGACTCGGTGTTGGATTGCTCGGAGAACGTCTTCGTCCATTGCAGGCCGGTGCGCTCGTGTTCGGAGCGATCGGCATGATCTGGACGTTGTCCGTCCTCGGAACGATTCCGTGGGTCGCCTGTGTACTGGGAGTCTCGTTTGCCGCGTATGGGTGGGCGCGAAAGCAGGGTCCGTGGGAACCGATCGAGGGTCTCACGTTTGAACTTTTGCTCATCGCTCCGGTTTTCCTGGCCGTTCTGTCCGTGCGCGGGGTCGGCCAGGCTCAGAGCGTCACCGGCGATGGATCGATCACCACGCTGTTACTTATCGGGCTCACCGGCATCGTCACCGTTGTGCCGCTTCTGTTGTTCGCCGCAGCTGCAAGGCGAGTGTCGCTCACGGCGATCGGGCTGCTGCAATACATCAATCCCGTCATGCAATTCTTGATTGGATGGCAACTGTTCGGTGAACAGGTGAGCACGGGTCGATTGCTCGGATTTGGCTGGATCTGGGCAGCGCTCGTGCTGGTGGCGATCGATGAGGTTCGATCAAAGCGACCAATCGATGGGGTCGAGGCCCGAGGCGACAAGGGCCTCATTCGTTCGCGAGAACGGTCGGCTGCCGAAAAAACCGCGATGCGCTGACAGCGGCGACGGGTGCGGCGATTCGATCACGACATGTCGGTTCAGGTCGACAAGCTCCTTTTTGCGTCGCGCTGACGCACCCCACAAAATGAACACGACCCGATCTGGTTTGTCATTGACGACGGCGATCACCCGGTTAGTGAACGTTTCCCACCCATGCTTTTGATGTGATGCCGCCTCCCTGGCTCGCACCGTGAGGGTGGCGTTGATCAGCAGCACACCCTGCGTCGCCCACGACTCGAGGTTGCCGTGTGCGGGCCGCGTGATACCGAGGTCGGACTCGAGCTCCTTGTGGATGTTTTGCAGGCTCGGGGGGATCTGCACGCCGTCGTGCACCGAGAACGCGAGCCCGTTGGCTTGGCCGGGGCCGTGATATGGGTCCTGGCCGAGGATCATCACCTTCGTGATTGCGTATGGCGTGAGGTGAAGTGACCGGAAAACTTCGTCGTGGGGTGGGTAGACGGTGTGTTCGGCTCGTTCTCGGGCGACGAATGTCTGGAGTTCGGACCAGTACGAAGCGTCGAATTCGTCGCGGAGAAGTGGATTCCAGTCGGTCCGGGTCGTCACTCGCCTAAACCTAGATGACCACAGGTAGTCAATCCAGCGCGTTGGCGGCGGGTAGTCTTCCGAGATGGCTTTGACGATTTCCACCGCCCGTTCCGCCCCCGCTTCTTCGAAGATTGTCGGGGTGGGAATTTTCAGCGACAAGGACCGTCCAGAAGGACTGCCCGATGTGTTGCTCGACAGCCGTGGCTTCGATGCGAAACTCGGCAAGACGATGATCGTCGAGACCAGCGATGGTCTTCGGGCCGTCGTTGGTTTGGGCTCGAGTGAGGATTTCACCGTTCAATCGCTTCGTACCGCGGGCGCAAGTTTCGTCAGAGCTGCCCGACGGCACAAAACGGCTGCGACGACGTTGCTCGCTGATGCGGCGGCCGTGGTCGACGACCTCGATCAAGGTGCAGCAGCGGAGTGTCTTGCCGAGGGTTTCGAGCTGGGCAGTTACAACTTCGAGACGTACAAGTCGAAGCCGACGAAGCTCGAACTCACGAAGGTCACCGTGGCTGGTTCGACGTCGAAGGCAGTCAAGGACGGGCTTGTGACCGGGCAGGCGATTGCGGGCGGGCAGGCGCTCGCACGAACGTTGGTCAATGAACCCGGCGGTACCCTCACGCCTGTCGAGATGGCCAAACGAGTGCAGGCGATGGCCAAGGGCGCCGGACTCTCGTGCAAAGTGATGGATTTGGCTGCGATCAAAAAGGCGCGACTCGGTGGAGTCATCGGCGTCAACCGTGGGTCGACCATTGAAGCACGATTCGTCGAGCTCACCTATGCACCGCCGAAGTACAAAGGCACCATCGCATTCGTGGGAAAAGGAATCACGTTCGATGCTGGTGGCCTGTCGATCAAGCCTGCCGCCGGCATGATGACGATGAAGTGCGACATGAGCGGTGCCGCTGCCGTGATCGGCGCAATGTCGGTGCTCAAGGCCGCTGGCGTCAAGACTCGCGTCCGTGCGTACATCCCGATGACCGACAACATGCTCGGTGGAGATGCAACCCGTCCGGGTGACGTGTTGACGCTTCGAAACGGCAAGACGATCGAGGTGCTCAATACCGATGCCGAAGGTCGATTGGTCCTCGCCGATGCGCTGTGTCTTGCCAGCGAGGCCAAACCCGATGCGATCGTCGACCTAGCAACGCTGACCGGTGCGTGCATGGTTGCGCTCGGCCCGAAGATCGCAGGTTTGATGAGCAATGACGACGACTTCGCCACGGCTGTGGCGGGTGCCGCAGAGGCTGCCGGTGAGCGTGTGTGGCGTCTGCCGCTTCCCGACGACTACAGGAGCCAGTTCGAATCGTCGGTAGCCGACATGAAGAACATCGGCACGTCGTACGGCGGCGCGTTGACCGCGGGACTCATTCTGCAGGAGTTCGTCGCGGACGGGATTCCGTGGGTGCATCTCGACATGGCGGGACCTGCCTTCACCGATGCTGAGGACGTCGAGAGCCGAAAGGGTGGCACTGGCTTCGGTGTGCGAACCCTCGTTGCACTGGCGCGCGACTGGAAATAGTCCCGGCATGATCCGTTTTCGCTCAGCGACGGTGTCAGACACCAACGCGATCTGCGACCTCTGGGCCGCAGCGGGCCTGGGTGGAGGGCGAGACATCGATGAGGCCGAGATTCGCGAGCGGTTGAAGAACGACGACGGATTCTTCGTTGTTGGCGAGGCGACCCACGATCAGATCGTTGCTGTCGCAATGGGATGTTACGACGGCCACCGCGGCTGGATGAAACGCGTCGGCATCCATCCTTCGCAGCGGGGGAGAGGCATCGGGCGACAACTCGTCGAGGTGGTCGAACGACGTTTTCTCGATGCAGGTGTTTCGAAGCTTCGCCTCGCCGTGTGGGATGAGAACGATGCCGCTCTGTCGTTTTGGCGCGAGCTCGACTACGTAGAACTCTCCGAAATCCGCTACTTCACCAAAGAGCTCTGACGCGCTCCCGGGCATTCGAACGTCAGCCCGGGATCCAGCTGGTACCTGCCAGGGGGACCTTGGCCATGGCGGCTGCCTCGACGGTCAATGCCGCAAGATCTTCGGGTTCGAGATTGTGCACGTGAGACTTGCCACACGCTCGAGCGATCGTCTGCGCTTCGATCGACAGCACCCGGAGATAGTTGGCGAGCCGACGTCCGCCGATTTCGGGGTCGAGGCGAGCAGATCGCACCGGATCCTGAGTAGTGATACCCGCGGGATCGGTGCCGGCCTGGAAGTCTTCGAAAAACCCTGCGGACGTGCCGAGCGCACGATATTCGTCTTCCAGCGCGGGGTCGTTGTCGCCGATCGCGATGAGTGCGGCGGTGCCGATGGAGACGGCATCGGCACCAAGGGCGATCGCCTTGGCGACATCGGCTCCAGACCGCATGCCACCGGCAGCGATCAGTTTGACGTCGCCACGGTGTACCCCGAGGTCGCGCAGTGCCCGAACAGCCTCGGGGATTGCGGCGATCGTCGGAATGCCGACATGTTCGATGAACACGTCCTGCGTCGCTGCGGTCCCGCCTTGCATCCCGTCGACGACGACGGCGTCTGCGCCGGCTTTCACGGCCAGCGCAGTGTCGTAGTAAGGCCGGGCAGCGCCGACCTTGACGTAGACGGGCACTCGGTGATCGACGATTTCTCGCAGTTCGATGATCTTGATCTGCAGATCATCGGGGCCGGTCCAATCCGGATGGCGACACGCAGAACGTTGGTCGATGCCTTCGGGGAGCGTGCGCATCTCGGCGACACGTTCGGTGATCTTTTGTCCCATGAGCATGCCACCACCGCCCGGTTTTGCGCCTTGGCCGACGACCACCTCTATGGCGTCGGCGCGACGTAAGTCGTCGGGGTTCATGCCGTATCGAGAGGGCAGATATTGGTAGACGAGGGTCTTTGAATGGCCCCGTTCTTCTTGTGTCATTCCACCGTCGCCGGTGGTCGTCGAGGTGCCGACCGCTGTTGCGCCGCGACCGAGCGCTTCTTTCGCCTGTGCCGACAGCGAACCGAAGCTCATGCCCGCGATCGTGACCGGGATGTCGAGCCGAACCGGATGTTCGGCGCGCCCGTCGCCGATGACGACATTGGTGCCGCATGCCTCTCGATACCCCTCGAGCGGATAACGCGACATCGACGCACCGAGAACAACGAGGTCGTCGAGTGTCGGCAGCACCCGTTTGGCACCCCAGCCCCGAATTCGATAGATCCCGGTGTTTGCCGCGCGACGGATCTCTGCGATCACATTCCGGTCGTAGGTGTAGGACTCACGAAGGTTCCACGGCTGGTCGGTCATGTCGTTGCCACCTTCTTCGCAGCAATCTCGGCGTCGATGTCGTCTGGATGGAAGTTGTACAGCTTCCGTGCCGAGCCGTATCGCCGAAAGTCGGCCGGGTCAGCGCGGAGACCCGATTCGCCGATCAGCGCGGTGAGCGTGACGAGGTGTTCGGGACGGACATCTTTCTCGATGCAGTCGGCGCCGAGTGACGCAACATCGCCTCGGACGAAGATGTTGGGTTCGTACAACGAGTCGCCGAGATCAGCAGCGGCGTCACCAAGGACGACGAGGTTGCCCGCCTGACCCATGAACGCGCTCATGTGGCCGACGTTGCCACCGACCACGATGTCGACACCTTTCATGGAGATGCCGCAGCGGGCACCGGCGTTTCCTTCGATGACGAGCAACCCGCCGTGGCCCGATGCGCCGGCTGACATCGTGGCCGATCCGGTCAGATGCACGGTGCCCGACATCATGTTCTCGGCGAGGCCGGTACTGGCATTGCCCTCGATTCGGACCGTGCCGGCTTGGTGCATGCCGGCGCAATAGTAGCCAACCGATCCTTCGATCAGAACTTCGATGTCGGTCTGAATACCCGCAGCAACGGCGTGTGCTCCCCTCGGATTGATCACCAGGAAGTCGCCCGATGTTGCCTCGTGAAGCGTCCGATTGAGCTCGCGAAGCGAGTGCTCTTCGAGATCGTGGACCGTCGGTGTCATGACGCGTGGCTCCAGCTGTAGATCGTTGCTGGGTCAGGTTCGAACACGACTGCATCGTCAACCCCGGGCAGTTGGGCGATCGCCCCATACTCCGATGACATCGCAACCCAGTCGTCGTTCTCGGCGACCACCGCTGGTTTGCATGCAATTGGGTCACGAAGGATTGCAAACCCACTCTCGACACCGATGGCCAACGTGTAGAAACCATCGAGATCGCCGAGCGCGTTCTCGAGTGCTTCGTCGATCGTGTCGCCGCTTCTCAGCCGCCACGAGATGTAACCGGCCGCGACCTCTGTGTCATTTTCGGTCTGGAACGACTCTCCCTCGCGCTCGAGCTTCAGTCGAAGTTGGTTGTGATTCGAGAGTGAGCCGTTGTGTACGAGGCAGGTGTCCGAGCCGGTCGCGAACGGGTGCGACCCATTCGTCGTGATCGCGGACTCGGTCGCCATGCGCGTGTGGGCAATCGCGTGTGTGCCAGACCTTCCAGCGAGGTTGTAACGGCTTGCGACGAGGTCCGGGTCTCCGACCGATTTGTAAAGCTCGATCTGCTCACCATGGCTCAAGACATCGATGTCGGGGTGGGTGTCGATGACCCACTGACGTGCCGTCCGTCCGTCGCCGGTGGTGCTGAGAACTGCGTGATCGTGAAGTGCCCTGACGGTGACTTCGGCACCGAGAAGGTTTTCCAACCCGTCGGCGATCGGCGACCAGTTGGGATCGCGGCCTTCGGCGAGCAGTGTCAACCGGGTTGTTCCGGGAGTACCCGAGTCGTACATCGCAAACCCTGCGCTGTCGGGGCCGCGGCTCCGCATCTCATGGAGCATCATGGCCGTGAGGCGGCCCAGTTCGTGCCGGTATTTCTCCGTCTTGAGGAACAGCCCGACGATTCCACACATGTGATTTCCGATCTTGTTCGGCGTGACTGACTAATGTTGTGTACACCCTTTGACGGGGGTGAAGACTTTTTACTTACAGTAGTTGTTCTACCAGCCAGGTCAAACCGTCTGGCGAGCATTCTGGGGAGATGGCCATTGGGCGCATACGAAGACATCAAAGCACGGGTCGAAGCCGACGGTGTCGAGTTCATTTACGCCATGTACGTCGAAATGCACGGAAAACCCTGTGCAAAACTTGTCCCGGTCGAAGCGCTCGAACCGCTGATGACCAATGGCGCAGGTTTTGCCGGGTTCGCCTCCGGGCCGATGGGTCAGAACCCCGCCGACCCCGACATGTTGGCGATGCCCGATCCCGCCTCGTACACCCAGTTCCCGTGGCAGCCAAACGTCGCGGCCATGCAGTGCGACCCGACCGTCGATGGTGAACCCTGGCCGTACGCTCCCCGGGTCATCTTGAAGCGCGCACTCGCTCTACTTCGGGAGAAGAACCTCGTGCTCAAAACCGGAGTCGAAGCTGAGTATTCGTTAATCACTCGCAATGACGACGGGACGATTCAGGTTGCCGACGAGCGCGATGTTGGCGAGCTTCCTTGTTACGACGCGAAGGGGTTGACGCGAATGTTGCCGCACCTCACCGATGTCTCGAAGAATCTCAATGCGATGGGCTGGGGAAACTACGCAAACGATCACGAGGACGCGAACGGTCAGTTCGAGCAGAACTGGCAGTACGCGGATGCGCTCACCACCGCCGACCGCCTGATCGTCTTCAGACTGATGGTCCACACGATGGCCGAGCGTGATGGCCGCTACGCCACGTTCATGCCGAAACCGTTTACCGACAAAACGGGTAACGGACTGCACGCCCACCTCAGTCTGTGGAGTGCTGATGGCGATCAACCGCTCTTCATCGGCGGTGATGACGACAGCAAGGGTCTTGGTCTGAGTGAGATCGCCTACCAGTTCGCCGCCGGCCTCGTGCACCATGCGTCGGCGCTGGTTGCGATCGCCTGCCCGATCGTCAACTCCTACAAACGAATGGGCGTCGGAGCACCGGATTCGGGCTCGACGTGGGCGCCCGCCTACGCGGCGTTTGGTGGCAACAATCGAACGCAGATGATTCGTGTGCCCGAGCCGGATCGGCTCGAGGTGCGTTTGGGCGACGGCGCGGCGAATCCGTACCTGATGTTTGCAGCGATGCTCGCCTGCGGAATGGACGGGATTGCGAACGAGATGGATGTCGGCGCGCCGAACACGGCCAATCTGTTCGATTTGACCCCCGCGGAGATAGCGGCTCGGGGAATCGAGACACTCCCGCCAACCCTGCTCCACGCGGCGGAGAATTTGGCGGCGAGCGACCTTTTGCGCGACGCCCTCGGGGAAACGCGATCGGGTCCGTACAGCGAATATTTCGCCGAGGTGAAGCGGGCGGAATTCTTGGCCCATCACGAGCAGGTGACCCCCGCCGAGATCGACCGTTACCTCACGCTTTTCTAGGCGCGCTGTACCCGACACATGTCGAATGCACCTGATGCAACACCTCTGACCACCGAGGCGGTTTGTCGCGTCATTGGGGAGCGTGTGCGCGATTTGCGTCTGGGTCTCGGGCTGACGATGGAGCGATTTGCAGACCAAGCCGGAGTCTCGATCGGCATGTTGTCGAAAATCGAGCACGGGCAGACCTCGCCGAGCCTCAGTACGCTCACCGGACTTGCAAACGCAGCCGGCGTGCCGTTCACCGCATTCTTCCGAGGACTCGATGAGGAACATGATGCGGTCATCGTCCCGGCCGGTCGAGGCCTCGAGATTGCACATGAGGGTGGCGGATCTGGCCGGACCTATCACGACCTCGGAGCTCTGCGAGGCCCGCTACGCCAGATCGAGCCGGTGCTGGTAACGATCACCAAGCCGTACGAGGTCTTCCCGCTCTTCCAACATGCCGGTGTCGAGTTTCTGCACATTCTCGAGGGTGTGGTCGAGTACGGCTATGGCGCAAAACGTTACACACTGATGGCGGGGGACACGATGCAGTTACATGGTGAGGTCGCGCACGGTCCAACCGCACTGATCGAGCTGCCGATCAAGTTCCTCTCGTTGAAGGTGCACCCACTTCCGGGATCGTGATGTCGAGCGCTTCGCCGACTCGATCGTGGAGAGTGTTACTGGTGTCTTGGGCGAACAGGAGCCATCGCCCGAGGACCCTTTCGACCCCGGGCATGCCGTCGTTGCTCAGGCCGATGCCTGCATCGAGTCTTCCCGAGCTTTGGAGGCCCAGGCTCGGTTCACCGCTTCATTCGCGGTGGCGGGTTCGATACCCCAGCTCACGAGTTGTTGTTCGACGAGGTCGGGGCTGTCGCCGAGGCGAAGGAGCGTCATCGCCACCTTTGCCGACCGGAGGAGGTCTTCCTCGCGGTGTTCGATTCGGGCGCGAATCGTTTCGTGGTGCTGTCGCTGCAAGCGCGGGCTGAGCCGACGGATCTGCCCCGAATGAAGAGCTGGCATCACTCGGCGCACTGCGACCGTTGCATCATCGACGGTGTGTCCCATGTTGAAACTCACGACTCGTCCAATGGCGCGGTGAAACGCACTGTTTCGGCCGCTCTTCGCACGGATGCCCAACGCCAGGGATGCGTCGTCAAGGTCGAGCGTGAAGCCATCCGGTTCGTGGTCGAAGCGCAGTGCGATGTTTCTCATCAGCCAGAGCGTGCTCGGACCGAGGATCGGCAACCAGAACGTCTCGGCGTAGTGACTACGCGGATCGAATCCGACGGCATCGGATTCAGCGTCAGCAAGCGGGATGATGAGAGCGGTCGTTCGGCCCGAAAGGTCGGGTGCGATGGGGTACATATGTGTCTCCTGAGAGTGCAGTTGCTGCACGTTTCGATTTTCAGGGGAAGCTCTGACGAAAATAGAAAATATTGTGACATCCGTCTGACAACAAAGCGTCAATCCACCACGTCGTGCCGAAAAATCAGTGGGCGTCAGCTCGTGCGGCGAGGTGAACCCTTCGGCGTCGAGACGGGGGACACCCAGGGCGGCCGGGTCGACCAGTAGTGTCGCGGTGATGGTTCGAGTGCTCGTCGCCACCCCAGAGCCCATTGCTCGTCGCCTGGCTGGACCGGCGATTCGGGCCGCGCAGATCGCCCGCGTAGTGTCTGCGTCACACGACGTGACGCTGGCATCGATGGCGGGCGAGTCGACCAGCCCGATCGATGGTCAGCGGGTCTTTGGGCCAGAGGCGATCACCGCCGACTACGACGCGCTGATCGTGCAGGGCAGCGTGCTCGTCGAACATCCCGAGCTCGCCGAGTCAAACATCCCGATGGTCGTCGACTGGTTCGATCCGTTCCATGTCGAGGCGCTACACCGAGGTGGCACCGACCGCATCCGCACTATCGATCTCGTCGAAGGTGCCCGCTCGACGCTTCTCGCGCAGGCCCAGCGTGGCGACTTCTTCATCTGCAGTAACACGATGCAGCGAGAACACTGGCTCGGTTGGCTCGCCGCGGCGGGTCGCCTCAACATTCACACGCACCGCGTCGATCCGCTCTTCGAATCGTTGATTTCTGTGGCGCCCTTTGGCATCGAGACCAAGAAGGCGCCGTACCATAAGCCGATTCAGCAGATGTTTTCCGTTGTCGGGCAGCACGATCCCATCTTGTTGTGGGCCGGTGGGCTGCACGACTGGCTCGACCCTTTGCTGCCCATTCGAGCAATGCCGACGATTCTCGAGGAAAACCCCGACACCCGCTTGGTGTTCTTGGCCGGACCACACCCCAACACCTCGATCGAGGACATGGGCGTTCGCGGCGAGGCAATCTCGCTCGCACGCGACATGAAGCTGTTCGCGAAACACGTGCTGTTCGTCAATCAGTGGGTCGATTACGACGACCGGCTGTCGTGGGTCGCCAATGCCACGATCGGGGTCGTGTCAGACCGTGCGCACCTCGAGTCGAGGTATTCGCATCGCACCCGCTTACTCGACCACGTCGCGGTTGGGCTCCCGACCGTGTCGAGCAAAGGTGACCCGCTGAGCACCGAACTCCTCGCGCACGGTGCGGCGATCGTGACGAGGCGAGACGCCCACGAGATGGGCGAAGCAATCGCAGCGGTGATCAACGACGACGAACAGCTGGCGCAGATGTCGGCTGGGGCACTCCAGTTCGCTGCGGCGCGATCGTGGGAGGACACCCTTGCCCCGTTGTCCACGTGGCTCGACGAGCCTCGCCACGCGCCAGACCGAGGTACTGGGCGGGCCCTGGTGCCGGCGACGCCGACATCGACGGTTGCACGCCTCGGCCACCGAGCTCGGATGCATCTCGACGAGGGTGGCGTCAAACAGGTGGCGCAGCGTGGGTTACGCGCAGGAAAGAGGCTGTTCGGCAAATGATTCGTGCGGACGCCCGATTGCGAGTTGTGTTGGTCAACTACAACGGAGGTGAGTTGTTGCGCCGCGCCGTGCAGTCGGTGTTGTCGTCGCAGTGGCCTGGCGCCATCGATGTGATCGTCGTCGACAATGCGTCCACCGACGAGAGCCTGGTGACCGTCGCAGACCTGCTCGGCGTCCACGTCATTGCTCGCCCGACAAATGAAGGTTTCGGCGCGAACAATCACGGGTTCAGCGATCTTCTCGGCGATGAGATCGAGGCCGACGTCCTACCCGCTGACGTGGTGGCCCTGCTCAACCCCGATGCGATGGTCCGGCCCTCGACGTTCCGCCTCCTCGCGGCCGCCCTCGATGAGGACGCCCTCGTCGGCGCGGCTTCGCCCTTGATCGTGTTCGACCGGCCTTTCATCGAGGTGCACATCACCAATGGCGACGTCACGATCGACTCGATCGAGTGCGACGCGAACGACGTGACCGCGCGGTGTCACGGTGTCGATGGTGCAATCCGCCTTCCCGGGCACTCCTCACCCCTGTGGGTCTGTCCGGACGGGTCGACCCTGCGCGTTCCCGTCGCGGCGATTGGTCATGTGGTGGTGCTCAGGGTTTCCTCGGGATCTGCTCACCTCGATGGCACCGAGGTGGTTGGCCCGACGGAGGTCTTGGTACATGCGATCGAACGGTCGACCCATCGAATCGTGCAAAACGCCGGCACCTTTGTCGACGATCTCGGTGTCGGTCACAATTGGGGGTTCGCCAAGAAAACCACCGACGATCTCGGGAGACCTGCGCCGCTCTGGTGCGGCGCAGCTGTAGTTTTTCATCCCGAGTACCTGCGCGCTATCGGAGGTTTCGATCCCGAATACTTCTTGTACTACGAAGACGTCGATTTGGCCATGCGCGGTCTCGCCCATGGTTGGTCGACACAACACGTACCCGAGGCAATCGTCGAACATCGCCATTCGGATCGATCGGTCCAGGGGACTCGACTCGTCGAAGTTCTCCAGCATCGAAATCGCCTGCTCACCTTGGTCAGACACGCCTCGGTTATCGATGCGGTGTCTGCTTTCGCACGGGCAGCACTGACGCCGATATCGCTGGCGATCAGCGCCATCCGGACGCCCGATCAACGCGACGCGCGCTTCCGTTTGGCGAGGTGGCGTGCAGAAGCGCTTGTGCAGGCCGTTCGCGGACTGCGCTACGCACGCAACGCGAGAAGTGAACTTGGGACCACCCGGACCGTCGGCGTGGAGGACGTGCGTCGGCGCAGCAAGTCCGACGTTGGCCCAATGAGGAGGTAGGTTCAGCGAGGTGCAGATCCTGTACTTGTCGGCAAGACCCGACCTCTTCGCCCAAACCCTCGAACACGTGGCGCACTTCGCGCCGATGTTCGACGACATCGTCGTGATTGCCCCAGGTCGCCTCGCGTCGAGTTTCGAGGGTGTCACGGTGTTGACCGACGAAGAGCTGACGGGGCGCACCGCGACCGAACTCGCGTCGATGGCCCACACTTCTCGTAACTACCTCCTGCGCACGATGGCGGCACGTCACGATGCGATCGCCGACGTGTTCGTCATGAGCGACGACGACAGCCGTCCCCTCGTACCCGTCGACGAAGCGACCTTCATCACCGAGTCCGGCAAACATCGACGCCGATGGTTCCACACGATGGCCGCCTGGCGTCGAGCAAACACCGAGTTCGACGAGAGCATCCTGCACACCTGGGTGCTCCTTCGCCAGATGGGTCATCCCGATCCGCTCTCCTATGCCTGCCACATGCCCCAGGTGATCGACAAAGCTCTGTACGGCGAGGTCGCGTCGATGTTCGCTTCCTACGCCGAGACGTACGCCCTCGAGGAGTGGTCGACCTACTTCACCGTGGCGCCCTCGATCGCTCCCGAGAAGTTTGCCGATCCCGAACCATTCGGCACGCTTGGTTGGCCGCAGTTCCCCGGCGAATGGCCGCACCAGATCACCCCACCTCGCCACATCTACGAGAATCATCATCCCGAGTTGCATCATCCTGGTGGCCTCTACGACGGCTTGCCAGCGTCGTGTGATCCCGAGACGATCGATGCGACGAACATCGAAAAGATCGTCCGCTGGCATCGACTCGACATTGCGGTGCGTAACCTGGCCTTTCCCGACGACATCGAGCAGCCGTGGACGTCGGCGAATCCAGGACGAAAGCTCGCCTTCAAAGGGTTGAAAGCGGCGAGGAGTGCGTATCGATACGTCAACCTCGACGAGCGGGCTCGAATCGCCGAACTCGAGGGACGCATCCATCGACTCGAGGCCGATGGTTGATCAGCAGGCGACGGCTCGACGGCTGATTTTGGCCGCCTCATCGATCACGGTGCTCACCGGCGCGGGTATCTCGACCGACTCGGGACTGCCCGACTTTCGCGGCCCGGAAGGAATCTGGACCAAAAATCCCGAGGCAGAAAAGGCGTCGAACATCTCGAACTACGTGAACGAACCAAGTGTTCGCAAGGCCAACTGGGCGTTGCGCGCCGAGGGCAAACTCTGGGCGAACGTTCACCCCAACGACGGGCACCGCGCATTGTTGCCCCTGCAGGAACGTGGCGTTCTTCACACGTTGATCACGCAGAACGTCGATGAGCTGCATCAGATGTCGGGTATCGACGAGTTCAGGGTCGTCGAAATCCACGGGACGACTCGGAAGGCAGCCTGCCTCGACTGTCACTACCGCACGACGATGAACACCGTGCTCGAGCGTGTTCGTGCAGGCGAGGAGGACCCACCGTGTCCCCTCTGTCAGGGGATATTGAAGTCTGCGACGATCTCGTTCGGGCAGCAGCTGGTCGCAACCGACCTCGTCCGATCTCAACAGGCCGCCGATGAAGCGGATCTTCTCTTGGCGATCGGTTCGACGTTGATGGTCAATCCGATCGCCAGCATCGTGCCACGGGCAAAACGGGGCGGTGCAAAGCTCGTGATCGTCAATGGCGAGTCGACGCCGTTCGACGACATTGCCGATGCGGTCGTCAGCGGATCGATCAGTGAAGTTCTCCCTCGTCTCATAACCTGACTTCATGTCGAGCTTCAACGAGCTACTCGCCAGCGCCATGTCGGAGATCACCGAAGTCGATGCAGCCGAGGCGGCATCCTTGGTTGCCTCCGGGGCGGTGCTGCTCGATGTGCGAGAGCCCGATGAAACAATTTTGGGCACGGTCGCTGGTTCGGTGCTGATCCCTCGCGGCATGCTCGAGCTGCAGATCGAATCGCAGCTGCCAGACCCTGGACGAAAGATCGTGGTCGTGTGCGCAGGCGGAACCCGCTCAGCGCTCGCTGCGCAACGAATGCAACAGATGGGTTACACCTCGGTCGTCTCGCTCGCCGGCGGCTTCGACGCCTGGAAGGAAGCCGGACTCCACTGGGGTGACGACGGCGCCCTCACGATGGAACAGCGAGCCCGATATCAACGTCACCTGAACATGCCCGAGATCGGTGAGGAAGGCCAGCGCAAACTTCTCGACAGCAAGGTTCTCCTGCTCGGTGCTGGCGGTTTGGGTTCTCCGGCAGCGCTGTACCTCGCCGCAGCTGGCGTCGGCACCCTTGGAATCGTCGACATGGACGTGGTCGACGCATCCAACTTGCAGCGACAGGTCATTCACAACCTCGACCGCGTTGGTCAGAACAAGGTCGACTCTGCGGCCGAGACGATCCGCCGACTCAACCCAGACGTCGAGGTGAGGGCGCACGCCGTCCGCCTCGACGCCTCAAATGTGCTCGATCTCCTCGCGGGGTACGACGTGGTGATCGACGGAGCGGACAACTTTCCCGCTCGATACGTGCTCAACGATGCGTCGGTGAAGCTCGGTATCCCGATCGTGCATGGATCGATATTTCGGTTCGAAGGTCAGGTCACCGTGTTCGACCCGCTCAGCGGCCCGACGTATCGAGACATGTTGCCGTCGCCGCCACCGCCCGAACTGGCGCCCAGTTGCGCGGTCGCTGGTGTTCTCGGCGTGCTGCCGGGCATCATTGGATCACTGCAGGCTGTCGAGACGATCAAACTGTTGGTCGGACTCGGCGAGCCGCTCATCGGACGGCTCTTGACATTCGATGCGCTCGACATGGTGTTCTCCGAGTACGCGCTGAACGTCGATCCGGACAACCCGGTCACCTACGATCGGCGAGACGACATCGAGATCGTCGAACTCGTTGGTCTGTGTGCACCGGTGATGGTCAGCCAGCAGAAACCGACAAGCTAGTGTCGGGCCGGTGAAGGGTCTTATTCTTTCCGGCGGGGCGGGTACGCGGCTCCGACCGATCACCCACACGTCGGCCAAACAACTCGTACCGATCGCCAACAAGCCGATTCTGTTCTATGGGATCGAAGCAATGGTCGAAGCTGGGATCACGTCGATCGGCATCATCATCAGTCCCGAAACCGGAGACGACATCAAGTCTGCAGTTGGTGACGGCACACAGTTCGGGGCGACGATCACCTGGATCCGTCAGGAGGAGCCCCTCGGTCTCGCACATTGTGTGCTCATCGCGCGCGACTTCCTCGGAGATGACGAGTTCGTGATGTATCTCGGCGACAACATGCTCGAACAGAACCTGATCGGCTTTGTCGACGGCTTCCAGCAGCAGCGATCGAGCCCCGAGCTCGGTAGTTCGGGTGGCCCGGTGGCGCAGATCCTGCTCGCAGAGGTCGATGATCCGCGGTCCTTCGGGGTTGCCGAGGTGACCGCCGACGGGTCCGTTGTTGCACTGGTCGAAAAGCCGGAGAACCCACCGTCGAATCTGGCACTGGTTGGCGTCTACCTGTTCGACGCGATGATCCACGAGGCTGTTTCGGCGATCGAGCCGAGCGAGCGAGGCGAGCTCGAGATCACCGATGCGATTCAGTGGCTCATCGATCAAGGTCATTTCGTCGCCCACGATGTGCTCGTGGGTTGGTGGCTCGACACCGGAAAGAAGGATCCGTTGCTCGAATGCAACCGACTTGTTCTCGACACGATCGAGCCTTCGCTGGACGGCGACATCGATGAACGTTCGCAGGTCGTTGGGCGGGTGCAGATCGAAGCGGGTGCCAAGATCATCAACTCCACGGTTCGTGGTCCAGCGGTGATTGGAGCAAACACCGTGGTGTCGAACTCGTACATCGGCCCGTATTCATCGGTGGCCTCGAATTGCACGATCACGTCGGCCGAACTCGATCACTCGGTGATCCTTTCGGACTCATCGATCGCCAACGTGGCGCGAATAACCGATTCGTTGATCGGCTCGCACGTCGATGTCGACCGCGGCACCCACGTACCCGCGGGAATTCGATTGATGCTGGGCGACCACTCGCGCGTCGAACTGGAAGGCTGATCGATGGCAGAACTTGTTGAGTCGACCGTGATCGATGGTGTCGTCGTCGTCGAACCGACCATCCACGCCGACGAGCGCGGATACTTCATAGAGACGTACCGTCGGGAGTGGTTCGGCCTCGGTCGAGAAATGATCCAGGGCAACCGGGGAAATCGGCAGGCCGGCTCGGTTGTCGGGCTGCACTATCACCTGCATCAAGCCGACTATTGGTACGTGCCGTTCGGGCATGCACGCGTGGTCCTGCACGACCTTCGTGTCGGTTCTGTCACCGATGGCGCCACCCAGATGCTCGACATGGGCGAAGTCGACGGTGCCGACAACAACCATCTCGGTCTTTTCATCCCACCGGGCGTGGCCCACGGCTTCGGCTCGATCAGCGATTGTGTGATCACCTATTTGGTCGACGGGTATTACACCCCCGCCGATGAGCTCGGCGTGTTGTGGAATGACCCAGCGATCGGCGCGGATTGGGGAATCGATTCGCCGATTCTCTCCGAACGTGATGCGGCCAACCCAACACGTCTCGACATCGACCCGGCCCGCACGCCGTACACGAACATCCGAACCTGAGGAAGACATGAAACTTTTTGTCACCGGAGCGGCCGGTTTCATCGGGTCCAACTATGTGCGTTGGATCATGGACCACACCGATGCCGAGCTCACCGTCTTCGATGCATTGACCTACGCGGGAGTCCGCGAGAATCTCGTCGACTTCGAAGACTCGCCACGATTCTCGTTCGTGCATGGTGACATCACCGACCGGGTCGCAGTATCCGAGGCCATGCCGGGTCACAGCCACGTGGTGCACTTCGCTGCCGAGTCCCATGTCGATCGATCGATCATGGGACCCGACGCATTCATTCACACGAACGTCGGCGGAACCAATGTCGTGTGCGACATCGCTCGGATGAACGACGTCGAACGGTTCGTGCACATCTCGACCGACGAGGTTTATGGTTCGATCGACGAGGGAAGTTTTGTCGAGACCGATGGCCTCGAACCCCGCTCGCCGTATTCGGCGTCGAAAGCGTCATCTGATCTTGTTGCTCTCGCATATCGGGAAACGTACGGCCTGCCAGTGGTCATCACCCGCTCTGCGAACCAATTCGGGCCCTCTCAGTTTCCCGAAAAGGTGATTCCGCTGTTCGTCACGAACCTGCTCGACGGACAGACCGTTCCGCTGTATGGCGATGGGTTGAACATTCGCGACTGGACGTTCGTCGAAGACAATTGTGCTGCCGTGCAGGTCGTCTTGGAGCGAGGCACAGAAGGCGAGGTGTACAACATCGGTGCGGGAAACGAACTGACCAACACCGAGCTCACCCATGCCATCCTCGAGCGCTGCGGGAAGGACGAACGGTCGATCGAGTACGTCGAGGATCGTCTTGGCCACGATCGCCGATACAGCATCGACACGACGAAGATCCGGGCGATGGGTTGGGCACCACATCACTCCTTCGATGATGCCCTCGACGAAACGGTCGCGTGGTACACGGCTAATCGCACGTGGTGGGAGCCGCTCAAGGCGGCCGTGAAGAACCGATGACCCACCGTCCCCGGCGATGACCCGAATTCTCCTTACTGGAGCGAGTGGACAACTCGGCACCGACGTCGTGTTGACTGCCGCTGATCTCGATCTGCACGCGTTCACCCGCACAGATCTCGATGTCACGGATGCGGCAGCGGTGCTCGATGTTGTTGGTCAAGTGCTGCCCGATGTGATCATCCACGCTGGCGCCTCGACCGCCGTCGACGACTGCGAATCGTCGCCCGAGCTCGCGTTCGCCGTCAACGGCGAGGGCACCGCGAACGTCGTGTCTGCCGCTGCGCGTTTCGCCAGCCGGCTGATCTATGTCTCGACCGACTACGTGTTCGACGGTTCGAAGACCGAACCCTACATCGAGACTGATCGACCGAATCCTGCCTCGGTGTACGGAGCGTCGAAGCTCGCTGGTGAGAAGGCCGTTGCTGCACTTGGTCCGGCTGGTCTGATCGTCCGAACCTCGTGGGTTTTCGGGACGCACGGCTCGAACATGGTCAAGACGATCCTTCGCGCCGCACGAACCCACCCGGTACTGACCTTTGTCGACGATCAGATCGGCAAGCCCACCTTCACTGCTGACCTGGCGAACGTGCTGCTCCTGTTGGTTGATCGGACCGACTCGGGAGTCATGCACGTGACCAACGAGGGAGTGGTTTCGTGGTACGAATTCTGTCGCGAGGTGTTGACCGCAGCTGGGCTCGACCCGGACCGGGTCGCTCCGTGCGCGACGCATGAATTGCAGCCTCCTCGTCCTGCGCCGCGCCCGGCCAACTCGGTGCTCGCCAACACTCGGTTCGTCAAACTCGGGATTCCGCTCCTTCGGAACTTTCGCGAACCTCTTGCAGAAGTGGTCCGCGATCTGACCTTGTGACACGGCTCCAGTACCGTGGCCAGATGCACCGCACCCGTGTCGCGCGCGCCGCGCTCCTGGTTGTCGCCCTCTTGATTGGATTGGTCTCACCGGCCGATGCCCAAGAAGGGGACGGAGACGACTTGTCGCCGGGCACATTGACGGTGACCGGCCACGGTTGGGGTCATGGGCGCGGGATGAGTCAGTACGGTGCGCTCGGGTACGCCGTGAACTATGGGTGGTCCAGCGAGGAAATCCTCGACCACTACTACGGCGACACCACGGCTGGCGCAGTGGCAAATTCTGTTCTGACCGTCCGGATCGAGTCTGCGAGCGATCTCGCGACCGTCGCCGCGATCGACAGCGGTGTGGTCGTGCTGCTTGACGGCGAGGACAATGTGACCCACGTAGGCACGGGCGGGGCGATTCGATTGACCGCAGTTGACGGGGGATTCGTGATTGCGGATGCGCCGACATGTGCCGGTCCGTTCACCGATCGAAGCGGCGTGTTGGCTGCCGAAACCGTGCGTATCAGCAGCGCGGACACCCCACAGCGGCAGAGGCTCAGTGGAACCGTCGGCGCCGGTTCGGTCGTGATGGGCGACTGGGACGGCGATGGCGACGACGAGGCTGCCACAGCAAATGGGACGAGTTGGACCTTGTACAACGGGTCGTTCACCAATCCTGCAGTCTCGGTGCGGACCACGTTCGAGATGCCCTCTGGGGTTCCCGTCAGCGGTGATTGGGATGGCGACGGGGTCGATACCGCCGGTGTATTTGCCGCTGGCAAGTGGCGCCTCGGCAACGGCTCGGCGAACACCTCGGAGATCTCGTTCGGCCAAGCTGGCGACACGCCGATCGTCGGCGACTGGGATGGCGACGGGAACGACGACCTCGGCGTTCGTCGCGGCAACACTTGGATGTTGTCGCCCGGCGGCGGAGCGGCACTGATCCAGTTCGACTGGGGCTGGTTGGGCGACACCCCGCTGGTGGGTGATTGGGATGGTGACGGCATCGACGACGCCGGACTGTTGCGTGCTCGAGAGTGGATCCGCCGCCCACGGATCGGGGCGACGCTCGGCGCCCCGCTCGAAACCCTCACGTACGCCAACAAGCTGCGGTATCTCGTCGGCGACTGGGACGGCGATGGAGTCGATGAACCGGGACGTCACGACGACGGCGTGCTCAGCCTGCCACTCGAGAGTGCTGGTGGGACCTCCGAGGTCATCGAACCGCGTCTCGATCCAAATCTTCCCCTCGCCGAAACGATCCAGCGTTGTGTGAGCAGCAGCGAACAGCGGTACTACCGTGGTGAACTTCGCGCGGTGCGAAACGGTGGCAACCAGCGAACGGTGAACGCCGTCCCCGTCGAGGCATACCTTCGAGCCGTTGTTCCATTGGAGATGCCAGCGAGCTGGGCAAACCTTCATGGTGGTAGTGGCGCAGCAGCGTTGCAGTCACAAGCGGTCTCGGCACGGTCCTATTCGCTGGCCGAGAATCGAACGAGCTACGCCAAGACGTGCGACACGATCTCGTGCCAGGTGTATGGCGGTCGCGCCGTTCGACGTAATGGCCAGCTCACCAGCAACGAGCACCCGGCATCAAACCTCGCCATCAGCGAGACCGCTGGCGTCGTGAGAATGCGAGACGGTGAGATTGCGCGAACCGAGTTCAGCTCATCGACCGGTGGCTGGACAGCCGGCGGCGTTTTTCCCGCTGTCGAGGACCTCGGGGATGCGGTCGACATCAATCCGAACCATGATTGGGATGTCGACCTCGACATAACCGACATCGAATCTCGATGGAGTGGACGAACCCTCGACCGGATCTTCGTTTCTGAACGAAACGGTCTCGGTCAAGACGGTGGACGCGTCTATGAGGTCACCCTGGTGTTCGGCGACGAGACGTTCACGATTAGCGGGAACGATTTCCGACGGGCGTTCGGCCTGAAGTCGGACTGGTTCAGTGTCGATTGGAAACGTGAGAAGCCGAGAACGGACTGCATCTGTCCAGACGACTGGCCCAGCGAAGACCTCGAATCAGAGTTTCTCGATATCGAGTGACGCGAGGACGTCGTTGACGATGGGAACGAGCACCTCTCGTCGACGATGGCCGCCGAGCACGACGTACAGACAAAAGGCCCGCCCACCGGCGTTGAAGAAGATCTGACGCCCGGACTGGCCCGACAGCGTCCGTTGCATCTGTTGCGGATGAAACTCCTCCGGGGTGAGCTGCGGGATGCCTGAGCGGGCAAACAGGGGCGTGTCTGCGCTTTCTGGGCCGTGTTCGAACAGAATGATCAGAATCGCTCCGGAGTTCATGATCTCGACCGCTCCGCTGCCGAAATCACCTCGTTCGGCAGGTAGGGCGAAGTTGGCGAGGTGCACGACATTTCGGGCCACTTCGGTATCACCAGCCGGACCCGCGAGACTGCGACCCTCGACGGTTGGGGCGCGATTGAAGATCTCTCCTTCCCAACCGGTGGGAAGTGAAACGGACAGTCCTCCGGCGGACAGCGATGTCATCGTCGAGGTCCTTTCTGTGTCATGCGACCACGCCCGCAAGACCAATCGCCGAGGCGAAGGCGAGCGACGCAATCGCGCCGGAGCGGGATCGAGCTCGGAGTGCATCGAGACGTCGATGGAAGTGGCGAAGTGCGTCTGGTGAATCGACCCGTCGTGCAGTGAGAACGGTTGCGCCCCGGACGACCCCGAAGACGCCACCCAACACGGCCCCAGCACCGACCGAATCGACGAGCACCATCGACACGACCAACAAGTGCACCAGTGGGGTGGTGATGATCGTCGAGATGCCAAATCCCAACTCGGCGCCGAAACCACCGCCGTACACCCAACCCCGGTACGTCTGGATCCAGTTTTCGTTGACCTGGCGCGATCTGCTCGGAAGCACTCGCTCGCTTCCCGTCGCCTCGATGATGAGCGCAACAACTGCAGCCAGCAGGAGCAGGACGGTACGTGTCTCGATCGACACGTTGACGAGTCCGAAGAGGAACCACCCAAACGACCCCACGATCACTCCGAGTGCGGTGCCGCCAAGGGCACCACCCACCACGTGCGCGGTCGCCGTGCGACCGAAGGTGTTGTTGCGACTCCGTTCCCCGAACGGATGGATGCTCGAGAGCATCGATTCGCCTCAAGGTGACCAGGTGGATCGCAGCGCGCCAGCGACTGCGGCCACGAGGCCGACGACGAGAATGGTGTCTGCGATCATGGCGCTTCGGTGTCCACGCCGTGTGGGTACAACGTGGGATCGTCGGGGGTTATACCCGCGGCTTCAAGTTCTTGGTCGATGCGTTTTTCGTTCTCGACTTCGAGGTCGGCTTCGGCCCGAGCGAGGAGCGAGCCGACCTGGGACCAGGTGGATGCGGCGCCTTCGCCCTCGATGCTCCCGGTGGGGCCGTCGACGAGCACGAAGTACGGCGAGACAGGTACGCCGTAGTCGTTCCAAGCATTGGACGACATGACAACGGTGTGGTTGCGCGGGGCGAGATTCTGCAGGGCGGCGGGGCTCTCTTCGTCGTTGCTTCGAGTGACGATGACCAGCCGATCCACGGTGCGGGGGAGGGCGGGGTCGTTGCGGAACGCATCCCAGAACCCTCGGCACGTCGTGCAGCCGCTGGTGAGAAACGCCAGAAGCGTCCGTTCGTTGCGGTTCTGCAGCGCGACCGCAATGCCTCCACCGGCCGGTGTGGTGCCGTTTATGTCGTGCACGGTTCCATCGCCAGTGCTGTCGACGACGCGTTCGCTGGCGTGGCGAGCCGTCTTCCGGGCTGGTGCATCGATCGATGTCGTCGCGCCGTCGGCCTCGGAGGCGTCGTGCCCGAAGGTCACGCCCATCTCATTGAATGCTCGAAGCATTTCCCCGTGGCTTCGAAGCAGACCGATCACGAGGACGGTGAGGAAGAACACCACGACCGCAAGTGCGGCAACGACGGCGGTCATGATGGCAATCGCCCAGGGGTCCACTCCGCTGCCTGCCAGGTGAGCGGAATGGCATCGGGGTGTCCGAACGTGATGTTCGTGGTCGGTCCACCGCGGAATTGCCACCTGCCGCCGGCTCGAACCATGCCGAGCTGCGTTTTGCCGTTGCGATTCCAGTCGCCGACCACATATGTGGGCCGATACGAACCCCACCAATGGCGGATTTGGGGAGTTCCTTTGGTTGCTCGATTGCGTAGCAGCCAACGGGTGTTCGGCCGTTGGCTGCGCGCCGCCTCACGGATGATGCCGATGCCGGTCACGCCATCGCCGTTCCAGTCGCCGGTGACCGGAGTGTCGGTCTTGCGACCGAACCAAAACGATCGATCGGGTTCACCAGCAGACGCGGTCTCTCGCAGGTGCCAGCGACGTGAGTTCGCTTCGCGGACCCCGATCCCGAACGTGCCATCGCCGTTCCAATCGCCGACGACGGGAATGTCGCCGACCTCGCCGAAGGTGAAGTTGTAGTCGGCTGGACCCGAGGAGTTCTCGTTTCGCAAGATCCACCTGTTGCCTCGCACAACGCCGACGGTCCAGGTGCCATCCCCGTTCCAATCGCCCATGACGGGAATGTCTCCTGGCTGGCCGAAGCCAAAAGTGACCGTCTCGACCTCGCCTTCGTTGCCGACCGAGTAGGCAAGGGTCCATGAGCCGTTGTGAAAGGTCGCCGGTAGGGCGCCACGCTCTGGAGTTGGCCGTTCGAGACAGGGGCGATTGTGCCACCGGGTGTTGTTGTCCGTGGCGGTCGCCGTGGTGCACGTGGGGTCGAAGCGCCACGGCGGGGTGCAGGTGACCACTCGACAGACGATCGGACCGAGACAGGAGATCTGCTGGTTGCACTGGCCGTAACGAAACGCGGTGCAGCAGGCTTTGCGATTGCCACAATCACCATCGGCACAGGTGCAGTCGCACTGGTCGGTGAGTCGGGTGACGCCGCCGGGCCCGCATGGTCCGCCCGGGATTGCGTTGCAGTCGAGGTAGTAGCGCGGTCCAGGAGCACCGCTGGCGGTGCAGAAGGACGAACCGTCGACCTTCCACCATCCGGCCGGCACGGTGTCGGCCGGGCAGGAGTTCTCGCCGGTCAGCGTGCAGCAGAATTCGGTGTACCCGTCGCAGCACGTGGCGCCACAGCCGCAGTCCTGGTTGTTGCACCTGCACAGAGCTGCGTATGCGGTTCCTGGTTTGAGAACGTATGCCGTGGGCACCGTCGCGAGCGCAGAGCCGGCGAGCGCGGTCTTGGTCAGAAACCCGCGCCGCGATGTGTGGCCCGCAATCGCCGTGCCTGCGCGATCGACGAGTCGGAGGCTCATGAGCCACCTCGCAACGAAAAGGTTGCAGGAGCTGGTGTGGCCGTGCCACGTGCGAGGGCGAGCGTGCGAGGGAGTTCGGTCAATGCGGCGATGGAGAGAACGGTTCCCAACGCGATCAGGAACACGAGAAGGACTGCGGAAAACGCCGAACCGTCGAAATCAGACGGACGGACGGGGTCGGCGATCGCCATGGCGGCAATGGCAGCAGCCGCCGCATTGAATGCGGCGTGGCCGGGTGTCGGCGGTGTGTCCTCTCGTCCGAAACAGCCGCACGATCCGAGGATGTCACCCACACGAAGGGACCAGAGAATGAAGACGGTGAACGATGCATACGCGGCGGCCACACCCGCCCAAAGAATTGGAGACCCGGTGACGATCGCGGCGATCGTGAGGGCGATTTCACCAGCGCCGAGGCAACGAGTTGCAACCATGGGCGAAGGGACGCGGAGAGCGCGAAGCGCCGTCGCGGTTGCCGATGGTCGAGCGATCTTGGCGATCCCAGCGATCAATAGCACACCGGTCACGACATAGAGAGGACCTGAAAGAGCGTTCACGTGAGCGAATCGTAGTAGCCCAGTACGCCCGAGCGGTGGTACTAGTGTCTCGGGCTATGCCTATGCGTTTTGTTGTCATCGGAGGCGGCCCCGGTGGGGTGGCTGCAGCCACGTACGCCGCTCGATTGGGAGCCGAGGTGACCCTCGTCGAGCGAGACATCATCGGTGGCGCTGCGCACCTCTGGGACTGCATTCCTTCGAAGGCGATGATTGCGACCGGCGGTGCGCTCTCCTTTCTCGCGAGAAGCGAGGGGATGGGCCTCGAACATGTCGAACCCACAATAGATACGAGCAACCTGTCCGGTCGTCTGGCCAAGATTTTGGGGCATCTCGAGGCGTCGAACAACGACCTCCTCAACAGTCAGAACGTCACGATTCTTCAGGGGACCGGTCGTTTGACGGGTTCGCACTCGATCGAGGTCGAACTGCTCGACGGTTCGACCGAGACGTTGGAAGCCGACACGATCTTGTTATCGACCGGTAGTCGGCCGCGTGTGCCCGACTGGTGCATCCCCGATGGCGAGAGGATTCTGACCACCCGCGATGCGTATCCGCCGCCGGAGATTCCCGAACACCTCACGATCATCGGATCTGGTGTGACGGGTGTTGAATTCGTCCACATGTTCAGCTCGCTCGGGGCGAAGGTCACGCTGATCGTGAGCCGTCAGCACGTCCTGCCCGATAAGGACCCCGAGGTCGCGTACGAGCTCGAACAGAACTTCATCGAACGTGGCGTCAAACTGCTGAAGGGTGCCCGCTCGACGAGCATCGAACGATCTGGTGACACGGTCACGGTCCGCTGCGACGACGGCCGAGTTGTCGAGAGCTCGCACGCACTTCTCGCAATCGGTTCGATCCCGAACTCCGATGGACTGGGACTCGACGCGGCCGGCGTGGAGCACGAGCGGGGGTTCATCTCGATCAACCACAACGGTCAGTCGAACGTGCCGCACATCTACGCTGCAGGCGATCTCTCCGGAAAGTTGCCGCTCTCGTCGGTCGCCACGATGCAAGGCCGCAAGATCGCTGAACACATGTTGGGCATGCATCAGGATCGGCCGCACCGTCACATCAATTACAGCGAGGCCGCGTCGGCGATCTTCACCGAACCCGAGATCGCCGATGTCGGCGTCTCACAAGCTGACGCTTTTGCCCACGGCCGAAAGGTGCGAGTGACCAAGGTGCCATTCTCCGCCTCGGCCAAGGCGTTGATCAATGATGACCCTCGCGGGTTCGTCAAGCTGATCTCGGATCCGGCGACCGGAGTGGTTCTCGGCGGGTCGATCGTGGGTCGCCACGCCGCCGAGCTCATTTCGATCATTGCGCTCTGTGTGGCCAACCATCTCACCGTCGCCGATCTTGGCGAGACGATGTTCGTGCATCCGACATTGTCGGAGACCCTGAGCGACGCAGCCGAATAGGCGTTTCCCGCTGGCTCTGTTTCTCCCGCTCGTTCCTCGCTCCAGCGGTCGCAATTTGAGCCTGTCGGCTCTCGATGCTTGGCTGCTGCGCCCGAGGCGGTGTCTGGTCGCTCGTCCCTCGCTCCCGCACGCGTCCGTTGGTGTGTATAGGCACACTCGTTTTGGCTGGTCACACCGTGGGGTCGCGCCTCACTTTCTCCTTTCTTCCCGATGGTCGAGGTGAGAAGGGGGTCTGACCCCTTTCTTCAAAAAGGTGCCAGGTCGCGGTGTCGGACGTCACATCATGGGTTATTGGCCTTCGGCTTCGCGGGTGGTTAGCGAGCCAAAACAAGGGCGGACACGGTTCTCGACCGGAAGTGTCGAGGTGTCGTCGCTTTATTCAGCGTCGATCTTCACGAGAAGGTCGCCCGAGCCGACGGAGTCGCCGGTGGCGACCTTGACTTCGGTCACGGTGCCATCGATGTCTGCGGCGATCGAGTTCTCCATCTTCATGGCTTCGAGTACCACGACGGCGTCACCAGCGCTCACCACATCGCCGACCGCGACCTTCACGCCGACGATGGTTCCCTGCATCGGAGCGACCACTTCACCGTTGCCGCCCGCCGCACCGCCTCCGCTCGAGGCTCCAGCCGAACGCTTCTTGCGTGCGGGGCCTGCGGATTCGGCGGTCTCGGGAACCCAGAGTTTGACGTCGTAACGACGTCCATTGACCTCGACGGGGACGTGTTTCTCGACCAGTGGTTCGTCGCCGTCTGTCTGCGGAGGTCCGACCGTCGAACGGATGCCTGTCAGATCGAGTCCGTTCTCGACCCAGTTCGTCGAGTGCGTGTTGTTCTGAAATTCCTCGGCCTCGAGTATTGCAATGTCGGCGGGAATCGTCGTCGCGATGCCTTCGATCACGAGTTCGTCCAGCGCTCGAAGTGCGCGGCTGATTGCAGTCGGACGATCTTTGCCCCAGACACACAGCTTGCCGACCAGGTTGTCGTAGAACTGGCTGATCTCATCGCCCGAGTTGTAGCCGGTGTCGAATCGTGTGCCGAAACCATCTGGCGACGCGAGGGTCGTGATTGGCCCAGGGGAGGGGAGGAATGCGCCCTCGGCCGGGTCTTCGGCGTTGATTCGTACTTCGATCGCGTGGCCACGAATCTCGATGTCATCCTGGGAGAACGAGAGCGGCTCGCCCGAGGCAATTCGGAGCTGCTGCTCGACGAGGTCGATGCCAGTCACCAGCTCGCTCACCGGATGCTCGACCTGGAGTCGCGTGTTCATCTCGAGGTAGTAGAACTTGCCGTCTTCGTACAGGAACTCGACGGTGCCAGCGTTCGTGTAGTCACATCCGACGGCGACCTTGATGGCCGCAGCGCACATCTCGTCGAGAATTTTCTGGTCGATCCCAGGCGCCGGCGCTTCTTCGATCAACTTTTGATGACGTCGTTGTGCCGAGCAGTCGCGTGTACCGAGGGCAACACAGTTGCCGTGGTGATCGGCGAGAACCTGCACCTCGACGTGCCGTGGCGCAGACAGGTAGCGCTCCATGTAGATCTCGTCGCGACCGAAGTAGGCAAGTGCCTCGCGCTGCGCGGATTCGATCGCGCTCTCGACCTCGTCGGGTCCGCCGACGACCTTCATGCCACGCCCGCCGCCGCCGTACGCCGCTTTGATGGCGATCGGCCAACCATGGGTTTCAGCAAACGTGTGAACCTGATCGGGGCCGACGATCAGGTCGGTCGTTCCGGGCACTCCGAACACGCCGACCTTCTCGGCCGCCCCGCGAGCAGAGATCTTGTCGCCCATAACTTCGATGGCGGCGGGAGGAGGCCCGATGAACGTCACACCCATCTCGGTGATCGCACGGGCAAAATCTGCGTTCTCGGAGAAGAAGCCGTACCCCGGATGCACCCCGTCGGCGCCGCTCTCGGTGATGATCTCGAGCATCCGTTCGGTGTTCAGGTACGACTCGGCTGGGGTCTGACCCCCGAGGGCGTAGGCCTGATCGGCGAGGCGCACGTGCAGCGAGTTGCGATCGAGTTCGGAGTAGACGGCAGTCGTGGTCACACCGAGCTCGCGGCAGGCGCGGATGACCCGGACGGCAATCTCGCCACGATTCGCGATCAAAACATTTGAGAACATCCTCTTGTCGTAGTCGACGGGGGCGGGTCAATGCGAGTTGGATCTACAGCGATCTACGGGACACACTCGGTTCGATGGAGATCCAGACCGCAGTCCACGGCCGCTTCCAACTCGTGTCGTGGGTCCCGGTGACGGAGTCGACCAACGCCGACATGGTGCGCCACGCAAAGGATCTCCCGACCGATGCTTCCGTTCTGTTCGCCGATGAGCAGACGGTTGGGCGGGGCCGACGCGATCGTCGCTGGGAGATGAGACCGGGAGGCGGACTCCTCGTGTCATTCTTCGTGCCCTGGTCGCCGCAGTCAGATGCCCATGTGGTGCCAACAGCGCTTGCGGTTGCGGCCGTCGAAGCGATTGCGCAAAGCGGCCGCGCCGTTGCACTCAAGTGGCCAAACGACATCGTGACCCCCGATGACCGCAAAATCGGAGGGATGCTCAGTGAGGCCGTCTCGGTCGATGGATCGTTCGTTGGTGTCGTGGTCGGCCTCGGCTGCAATGTCAGCTGGCCCGACATCGAAGCCCGCCGCGATCTTCCGGAGGCCGCGAACCTCGACGAGCTCGGGGAGGGAAGTGTCGACAGGGATGCGCTTGCCCGACGTCTGATCGTGGCGTTCGACGACGAACTCGACACCGTTCGATCATCGGGGGTTGCACGGCTGCACGATCGCTATCGCACTCGCTGTCGCACCCTGGGAACGATGGTCCGGATCGATCAGGGCGAACGAGTGGTCACCGGAGAGGCGACCGACGTCTCACCCGATGGAGCGCTGATCGTGATGGTTGACGGCGTGCAAGTACGAATCGATCAGGGCGATGTGGTGCACGTGCGCCCCACCGCCCGGTGAGAGGTCCTGTCCAGTCGACGCGGATCTTTCGGGGTCACCAGGGTCGAGCCGACTAGGTTGTCCTCTGAATGACGGCCGTTGCTCTTCCCAGCCAACCTCACCGGCGAACCTGGCCGCAGCGCTTGTTGCTTCTTGCCGGTCTGCTCGTCGCCGTTGCCTTTTTCATCGCGGCACAGTTCTTCTGGGAGGCACGCGCTGTCTTGGCTGGCATCCCACGCATCGAGGTGGGGCCAGATGTTCTCGCGGTCGCCGGCGAACCTGGCGATCCGGTGAATGTGTTGCTTGTGGGTGTCGACAGCTCTGAGGGTCTCGACGAGGACGATCCGGTCCGCGACGGTCGCAATGTCGAAGACGAAGCACGAGGGGTCGTACGACCCGACACGATCCTTATTCTTCGGCTCGACCCGGCCACGGGAAACGCATCTGTGCTGTCGATGCCGCGTGACTTGATCGTCGACGCCCCAGGCGGAACGACGACCAAGATCAACGCAACCATGGCGGTTGGTGGAATGGACTCGCTCATCTCGACGATCGATTCGAACTTCGACATCCCAACCAATCATTTCGTGATCGCAGACTTTGCTGGATTCGCCGAAATCGTCGAGATCGTCGGAGGTGTGCCGATCAACTTTCCGTACGACACGCGCGATCTTGGTTCTGGACTTCAGGTGCCCGCCGGATGTTGGTCGTTGAACGGCGGAGAGTCACTTGGGTATGTGCGTGCGCGAAAGATCGAGGAACTGATCGATGGCGAGTGGGTTTCGCTCCGAGCCGCCGCCCCCGATCTGGCCCGCATCGAACGTCAGCAAGAGTTCATGGTCCTTGCCCTCGAGGAGGTGCTCGCCGTTGGACGATCCGATCTGAGCCGCATCGGCAACTTCATCAACGCGGGTAGCCAGGCGGTGCAACTCGACGAAACACTGACACCTGGCGACATGTTGGACCTGGCGTCGGCATTCGCCGACTACGACACCGAGGCGCTGCGAGTGGCGACGTTGCCGGTGGCCGCCCAATTCTCCGAAGATGGACGGTACGTCGGTGAAGGGCTCGTCACCGAGGAAGCGGGCGATCTTCTGGCGATCTTCCAAGGGCGAGCAGACGGTGTTCGACCCGAACAGGTGACCGTCGAGGTCGCGTCGACCAACGACTCCCACAGTGAACAACTCGTCGAGCGCGGTTTCGACGCCCAAAAAGCTGCGGTGGACGAGGACGGCACGGCGTACAGCGCAACGAGTATCCGCTTCGATCCCGGCGATCGAGAGCAGACGCTCCTGCTCGCCCGTTATCTCGAAGGTGTCCCGCGGCTCGTGCCCGAGGACGGCGCTTCACTGCGACTCGATGTGGGCCTCGACTTTGCCGGCGTGCGTGCGTTTCCGCGACCCGTGAGCGATATCGCCCCTGGACTCGATGCGGCGATTCGTGTGGCGACCGCCTCGCCAGCGGCCCCCGGGGTGACGACGACCACACAATCGCCCGACAAAGATGATTTGTCTTTACCCTCAACTCAGACCACCGAGCGCGCCGATGTGCCAATTGACCCAACGACGGCTGACGTAACGTTGCCTACCATCGTTGTGCGGGGAAGACCACCAGACGATGCGTTTTGTCCACCAACGGGCGGATAGCTATGAGGAGTACCCAGAGATGGCAGTAACCGAGATCCAATCGACGTCGCGAATTGCGGTGGTCGGAACTGGCTACGTCGGCCTGACAACGGGAGCCTGTTTTGCGCAGCTGGGCCACAACGTCATGTGCGCCGACATCGACGCCAGCAAGGTCGAGCGTCTTAAGCGCGGCGAGATCCCCATCCATGAGGATGGGCTCGAAGCAATCGTGCAGGAAAACATGAAAGCGGGTCGCCTCGACTTCGTCCTTGGCGCCGAGTCGGCCGTGAAGGGCCGCGAGTTCGTCTACCTCTGCGTACCGACGCCTCAGGGCGCTGACGGTCGTGCCGACCTGTCTTACGTCGAGTCCGCGGCTCGAGAGATCGCGCCATTCCTCGACCGTGGTGCGATCGTGGTCAACAAGTCGACGGTTCCCGTCGGCTCGACCCTCCTCGTCGAGCGTGCGATGCAACGACCCGACGTCCATGTGGTGTCCAACCCAGAGTTTCTCCGCGAGGGTTCGGCCGTCGACGATTTTCTCAATCCAGATCGCGTGGTCATCGGTGCCGAGGATCGTGGCGCTGCGTCACGGGTCGCTGCCTTGTATCTCGGCGTGCGTGCACCCATTCTGATCACCGATCCGGCCTCTGCCGAAACATGTAAGTACGCGGCGAATGCGTTCCTCGCCACCAAGATCAGTTTCGCCAATGCGGTCGCAGCCGTTTGTGAGGCTGCAGGTGCCGATGTCGCCGACGTGCTCATGGGCATCGGGTACGACAGTCGAATCGGGCACCACTTCTTGAAGCCAGGTCCGGGCTGGGGTGGCTCGTGTTTCCCCAAGGACACGAAAGCCATGATCGGAATCGCCGAGGACGCCGGGTACGACTTTGCGTTCTTGAAAGGTGTGATCGAGGTCAACGACGAACAGTTCGATCGCGTCGTCGAAAAGATCCGATCTGCAGCCGGCGGATCGCTCGACGGAGTTCGAATCGGCGTGCTCGGCCTGACCTTCAAGGCCGGTACCGATGACATGCGCGATTCTCCATCGATCGAGATCACCGGTCGTCTGGTCGAAGCAGGAGCGATCGTCAAGGCCTATGACCCGGTCGCCACGTCGTGTCCGATCGAGCAGGTCACCGTCGTCAGCGATGCGTATTCGGCCGCGGAAGGTGCCGACGTCTTGGCAATCCTGACCGAATGGGAAGAATTCAAGTTCATCGATCTCGACAAGCTGGCCGAAGTGATGAGTACGAAACACATCGTCGACGGCCGCAACTTGCTCGACCGTGGTGCGGTGCGCCGTCGCGGCTTCTCGTATCAGGGCATCGGTCGCTCGTAATGGCTCGTGTCGTGATCACCGGAGGAGCCGGCTTTCTCGGGTCCCACCTCGGCGATGCACTACTCGCCCGCGGCGACCACGTCGTCGCGATCGACAATCTCGTCACCGGCGAGACTCGCAACATCGAACACAATTTTGGTCGAGAGGGCTTTTCTTTCGTCAATGCCGACGTGTCGAACTACATGTGGGTCCCTGGCGACGTCGACGTGGTCATGCACTTCGCCTCACCGGCGTCACCCATCGACTATCTCGAAATGCCGATTCAGACGTTGAAGGTTGGTTCACTCGGCACACACAACAGCCTCGGTCTTGCCAAGGCCAAAGGTGCGAAGTTCTTCATGGCGTCGACGTCGGAGGTGTACGGCGATCCGCTGGTACATCCTCAGACCGAGGAGTACTGGGGCAATGTGAATCCGGTCGGTCCACGCGGCGTGTACGACGAGGCAAAACGTTTTTCTGAAGCGATGACCATGGCGTACCACACGCATCATGGCCTCGACACCCGAATCGTTCGCATCTTCAATACCTACGGGCCTCGGATGCGCCCGAACGACGGTCGCGTCGTCTCCAACTTCATCGTGCAGGCGCTTCAGGGGAAGGACCTGACGATCTACGGTGATGGTTCGCAGACCCGCAGCTTCACCTACGTCGCCGACGAGATTCGGGGATTTCTCGCCTTGCTCGACAGCGACGTGACCACGCCGACGAACATCGGAAATCCCAACGAATTCACGATCAGCCAGCTGGCCGACCTCGTGACCGAGATGACCAACAGCGGCAGTACCGTCACCTATCACGACCTGCCCGTCGACGATCCCACGCAACGCAAGCCCGACATTATGAAGGCGACGAAGTTGCTCGGGTGGGCGCCAGAGATCCAACTGCGTGAGGGCCTCGAGCACACCATCGAATATTTTGCATCACTGCTTGCCGAGTGAGCGACGCGACTAGCGTCGTGGCGTGACCCGGGCTGCAATTCTGGTCGAACAGAACTGGAACACCGTGCCCGGTGGCACCGCGCATTCGATCAATTCGTTGATCATTGCGTTGGCCGAGCACACGTCCACAGAGGTGACGGGCCTCGCAGTGCGTCACCGACATCGACCAACGCTCGATCTTCCCGATGGTTTGGACCTTCGTTCGATGCCACTGCCTTCCCGTCTGACCGTCCAGTCGTGGAATCGGTCGCGTCGTCCATCTATCGACCGGTGGGTTGACGCCGACCTCGTTCATGCGCCGGCGTATGTGATCCCAGGCACGGCGAAACCGCTGGTTGTGACGATTCACGACTTGGCGTTCGTTCGCCATCCCGAGTGGTTCACGCCTCACGGTGTGGCGTTCTTCAATCGCTTTCTGGCCCAGGTGATGTCGAACGACGCTGCGGTGATCGTGCCGTCGACCGCGACCGCTGACGACTGTGTCGCCTCAGGCATCGACGAGGAACGAATCACGACGATCCCATGGGGGTCTGACCCCACGGCAGTGTCCGACGACGAGGCCGACCGGGTTCGCCAGCGACACGGACTGCCCGAGGAGTTCGTCCTCTTCGTCGGAACACTGGAGCCACGTAAGAACTTGGCGATGTTGGCGGCGGCGATGGGGATGTTGCAGCACTCGTTGCCTCTGGTCGTGGTCGGACCTGATGGTTGGGGCGATGTCGAGGTTGCCGACGCCCGGCTTCTCGGCGAGCTCTCGAGGAACGACGTTGCTGCGCTGATGGCGGCGGCGGCACTGTTGGCGTACCCCAGTCACTTCGAGGGATTTGGTCTGCCGGTCCTCGAGGCGATGGCGCAGGGAACTCCCGTCGTGGTCACCGAAGGCACCGCCCCCGCAGAAATCGCCGGCGACGCGGGAATCGCCGTCGACACGAGAAGTGCTCGAAGCATCGCGGGGGCGATCGATGCGCTCGTCGGGGATGTTGATCGTCGTCGGGAGATGGGTGCGCTGGGCCGAGCTCGCGCTGCGAAATACGACTGGGCAGCAACGGCGGACGCAACGGCAACCGTGTACGAGTCGGTGTTGTGATGCGCGTCGGTGTGAACCTTCTGTGGCTGAGGCCTGGAGAGGTCGGTGGGACCGAGACCTATGTGCGTCGGATCCTTCGAGCGGTCAGCGAGAGTGATTCGCTGAGCGACTCGACAGCGATCGAGTGGCATCTTTTCGGGACGGAAGTAGCGATCGAGAGCGTCCGCCCAACGCCGTCATCGGTCGTCGTCCACGCGGCGCCCAGTCACTTCGTCAACCCCGCCCGTCGCGTCGTGCTCGAACGGACGTGGCTGAGGCGTCATATGCGATCGGGACTCGACGTCATCCACCACCTGGGCGGGACGGTGCCATTCTCCTCTCAGACGCCGACACTGCTAACCGTGCACGACCTCCAGCCGCTCGAGGATCCCTCGAATTTCGGTGCAGCCAAGCGACGGTACCTCGAGCGGGCGATTCCTGTGTCGATTGCTCGGGCCGGTCTGGTGGTGACCCCGAGCGACTGGGTGAGCGCTCGAGTACGTGACCGCTTTTCACTGTCGAACCACATGGTGCAGACCGTTTCGGCGTTCTCGGAGGCGCCGCCGGAGACATACGGCGGCTCCGGCTCGGCGCTGGTCGAGACTCTGCTCGAATCCGGGCCGATCGTGTTGTACCCGGCCATGACCATGCGCCACAAGAATCACCGCACCTTGTTCAGGGCGTTTCGGCTCGCGTTACGTGATCGGCCGGACCTCCAGCTCGTGTGCGTCGGAGCCACCGGTCGCGACCACGAAGAAATCGAGGCGGCGGCGGCCGCGACGTCCGAGCGGATTCATCTGCTCGGACATGTCCCGAAGGCCGATCTCGAGCGCCTGTTCCGGCGATCGGAGATGATGGTGTTTCCCTCTCGGTACGAAGGTTTTGGTCTTCCGGTTCTCGAGGCACAGCAGCGGGGCCTCCAAGTCGCCGTTTCGACGGCTGGCGCGCTGCCCGAGGTCACCGGTCTCGGCGCGAGGTTCTACGACCCAGATGACATCGACGGTTGGGCCCAGGCAATGCGCGAGCCGCTCGAAGGGGAAGCACTCGACGCACTGTTGGCCGAGGGTGAGCGCAATTCCCGTCGATTCACCGCTGCCTCGACCGCCGCACAGCAGCGGAGCGCATACGCCCAGCTGACGCCCTAACCTTGCGCAGCGTGAAGATTCAGGTCCTGTGCCCCCACTTCGAACCCGACAGCGCTCCCACGGGAGAGTTCATGAGCGCGATCGTGAACCATCTCGGTGAAATGGGGCACGAGCTGCACGTGGTGACGGCGCTGCCCTGGTATCGAGAACACGCCGTCGAAGCCGGGTGGGAGGGAAAGCTCACCCGAACTGAAAAGCGACCCTGGGGCAAGATCACTCGTGTGCACCCCTTCCCGACCGACAAGAGCAACATCGGCGCCCGCGCCGTCGCCTTTGCCGGTTTCACGGCGATCGGCCTCGGTGCAGCGGTCGTCGATCGGTTCGATGCCGATGTGGTCTTCGCCATGTCTCCGCCGCTGTCCCTGGGTGTCGCGGGTTGGCTCGCGGCCAAACGCCGACGTGTACCGTTCGTGTTCAATATCCAGGACGTCTTTCCCGACGTGGCCATCGAGACGGGAACGATCTCGAATCCGCGTGTCATTCGGGCGGCGCAAGCGCTCGAGAAGTTCGTGTACGACCGCGCCGACGTCGTCACGGTGCTGAGCGAAGAAATGCAGCGCAACGTCGCCGACAAGACGAGCACCGCCACCCAGATCATCCCGAATTTCGTCGATATCTCCACCTCCGA
>RCMY010000506.1_pt1 | contig 36555 bp, 34 predicted proteins | sample 2041341 | NCBI WGS metagenome assembly RCMY01 (sample SAMN09708234, study PRJNA481090) | Marine sediment metagenome, whole genome shotgun sequencing project. | reverse complement strand
AATAACCCCTAAAAGTAAATTTACTTTTAGGGGTTATTTATTTTAATGTGTTTACCATCCACCAGAGGCGCCACCGCCGCCGAAGCCGCCACCACCAAAACCTCCGCCGAATCCGCCACCGCCAAAGCTTCCGCCTCCGCTACTGCTACCAAACCCACCAGAACCATTTGAACGGCCCATGTTGCTTAGTATAATCATGTCCCACATGCTTAAACCTCTACGTTTTCCGCCACTGCCATTGTTGTTGCCATTTTTGCGACTCCATAGAATGAAAAGAATTACAATGAAAATTATAAAGGGTAAAATGGAAGAAATAGGAAAACTTTCATTATTGTCAAAAGTTCGATCTTCTTTAAATTCACCATTCAGGACTTGAAAAATAACATCAGCTCCTTTATCTAAGCCACCATAGAAATTACCTGTTCTAAATTCTGGGAGAATAATGTTTTCAATAATTCTTTTTGATAGGGCGTCGGTTAATGAGCCTTCAACACCATAACCAGTATTTATAGCAATTTTCCGGTCATCCTGCGCTAAAATGATTAAAATGCCATTGTCCTTTCCTTCTTGGCCAATTCCCCATTTTTGTCCCCAGTTAGCGCCGAGATAATTAATGTCCTCACCTTTAGTAGTTGAAATAATTGTAATCACTATTTGTGTAGAAGTACTGTCAGAATAGCTAACCAACTTCTGGCTTAACTCTTTTTTTTGTTGGTCGCTAAGTAAATTGGTGTAGTCGTAAACACTAGTTTGTAGTGATGGTTTATCAGGAATCTCAAATTGACTCCAAACAGGTTTGCACCAAAGAAAAAGTATTACAAGGCTAACCTTTAGATATCTCATTGCTTAATTCGTTGGTGTCATCTGAACGCCATGGAAAATGGATGTTCAATTCTATACCGGCTTTTAAAACACCAGCTATAATGCCCTCTTTGTATGCTCCTTTAATAAAATGATTTTGAATAGTGTCTTTAGTAGTTTGCCAAAAATCTGCGGGAACTACTTTGTCAATTCCCTTATCACCACAAATAACAAATTTTCTGTCATTTACGGCCACATAGATAAGCACGCCATTTTCTTGCTTGGTATTATCCATCTTTAGTAAGTGGAAGACTTCTTGAGCACGTTTGTAATGGTCTTTTCGAGTATGCGCTTCTATGTGCACCCTAATTTCACCAGAAGTGTTTTTTTCAGCTTTTAAAATAGCGTTAACTATTTCTTGCTCTTCTATTACGGTCAAAAAATCTTCTACTTTGGACATCCGCGAATTAATCAAATTCAAAATTCACATCTGGTGCATTTTCGGAACCTGAATCAGCTTTGTAATAAGCCAATTCATTAAAGTTTAAGAACCCTGCCAGTATTGAATTCGGGAATTTTTTAATATGAAAATTATAAGGCTCAACTGTTGCGTTGAATCTATCTCTAGCTACATTTATTCGATTCTCAGTACCTTCTAATTGAGATTGAAGTTCAAGAAAATTTTGATTGGCCTTTAAATCAGGATAACGCTCTACGGTTACCAATAATCTACTTAGTGCGCTGCTAAGACCGCTTTGAGCTTGATTGAATTGTGCTAATTGTTCTGGAGTAATATTCGATGGATCAATACTAATTGATGTAGCTTTTGCTCTTGCTTCGATTACATCGGTCAATGTTCCTCTTTCAAAATCGGCTGCACCTTGTACGGTTTTCACCAAATTACCGATTAAATCATTTCTACGCTGATATGCACTTTCTACGTTAGCCCAGGTTTTAGTAGAAGTTTCTTTTAATGCTACGGCTGTATTGTTGAAGCCTACGCCCCATTGGTATAGGCCAAAAGCTATTACGGCAATTACAATTAATGCAATAATTCCTTTTTTCATAATGATTGTGTTATAATTGGTCTTTAATTTTATTCAGTTCTGCTTTTACGCGTTCTAATTTTTGAATAATATCAAAATTTGAAAGTGTTTTTTGCTTCTCTTCCTTGAGATGTAGCTTGGCGCCATCAAGGGTGAATCCTCTTTCTTTTACCAAATGGTAAATCAGCTGAAGATTTTTAATGTCTTGGGGCGTAAATTTTCTATTGCCCTTTGCGTTTTTTTTAGGCTGAAGCACATCGAATTCTTTCTCCCAAAACCGAATTAAAGAGGCGTTGACTCCAAAAGCACGGGCTACTTCGCCGATACCATAATATCTTTTCTCTGGAAGTTCTATTTGCATTAATCCAATGATTGGTTTTCTTGATTAGCGAATTTCAACATGTTCTCAAATTCTTCTGGAGATAAACTGCCATAATAGAAATTGATAGGGTTGATTCTGTCATTTTCTTTCCATACTTCATAATGTAAGTGGGGAGCTTCTGAACGACCTGTGCTTCCTACAAAGCCAATTAGGTCACCACGCTTCACTTTTTGACCTTTCTTTACATTGTATTGGCTTAAATGGGCGTATAAACTCAAATAACCATAACCATGTTCAATTCGTATGTGTTTTCCATAACCAGACGAATTGTTATCTGCTCTAGTTATTGTGCCATCTCCAGCTGCATATACAGGGGTTCCTTTTGGGGCCGTAAAATCCATACCGTAATGCATTTTTCTAGCCTTTGTAAAAGGGTCCGAACGCCACCCGTAACCAGAAGCCATGCGTGTAAGGTCTTCATTATTAATGGGCTGAATTGCTGGAATAGACATTAATAGCTTCTCTTTTTCTTCAGCCAATTTGGTAATCTCATCTAATGATTTAGATTGTATGGCCATTTGTTTTTTTATAATATCTAACCTTTTTGTGGTAGACACTATCATTTCTGAATTGTTAAAGCCTTCTAATGATTTGTATCGATTAATTCCTCCAAATCCTGCTTTGCGTTGTTCATCAGGTATTGGGTTTGCTTCAAAATATAGTCGGTAAATGTTATTGTCGCGTTCTTCAATATTTCCTAATACCTCTTCAATTTGGGCCATTTTTTTATTCAATAGTTCATATTGAAGCTCATAATTTTTTGCTTCACGAGCTAAAGAAAGTTCTCTCGGGGTATTAACGAGGTTGGTGTTTAAAAGAAGAATAAGTGCTAAAAATCCAAAAAGGCATGATCCCAAAATAAAGAAAGTTATATTTCTATAACGCTTAGATTTTTCGGGTTCTATTTTACGGTACGACAGGGTATCCGGGTCGTAATAGTATTTTACCTTAGACATGAATGTAATTTATCCTATTTTTGTTATTTAATTTTAATGGAACAAACAAATATAAAAATAGTTTTATATAAACCGTTAAAATTTGTAAAAGCTTAGCATTTTAGATGAATTCCAAGGATACAAGAACCCAGTTTCTGAATTTTTTCAAAGGTAAAGGACATAAAATCGTTTCTTCTGCACCAATGGTCATAAAAGATGACCCAACCTTGCTTTTTACAAATGCGGGTATGAACCAATTTAAAGAATATTTTTTAGATATAAGTCAATCTAAGAATACTAGGGTTGTTGATACGCAAAAATGTTTAAGGGTAAGTGGTAAGCATAATGACCTTGAAGAAGTAGGTAAAGATACCTACCACCATACCATGTTCGAAATGTTGGGCAACTGGAGTTTTGGTGATTATTTTAAAGAAGAAGCCATTACATGGGCTTGGGAGTTGTTGACGGAAGTTTTAAAAATCGATAAGGAAAGCCTTTATGTTTCTGTCTTTGAAGGAAGTGAAGATGCCGATAAATTAGAAAAAGACAATGAGGCTTATGCGTTATGGGAAAAAATTGTTCCTGCAGATAGAATTATCATGGGGAACAAAAAGGATAATTTCTGGGAAATGGGTGATCAAGGTCCGTGCGGGCCATGTTCTGAAATACATGTAGATATTCGTTCGAAAGAAGAGAAGGCTAAAGTTTCTGGTGCCAGTTTAGTAAATCAAGACCATCCTCAAGTTGTAGAGATTTGGAACTTGGTATTTATGCAGTACAACCGAAAAGCTAATGGTTCTTTAGAAAGTTTACCTGCAAAACATGTAGATACCGGTATGGGCTTCGAACGCCTTTGTATGGTTTTACAAGGCGTACAATCTAATTACGATACCGATATTTTTACACCATTAATTCGTGAAATTGAAACGATAACTAATTCTGATTATGGTAAAAATGAGGAAGTTGATATTGCAATACGTGTTATAAGTGATCATATTCGTGCAGTATCTTTTTCTATCGCCGATGGTCAGTTACCTAGTAATACAGGTGCAGGTTATGTGATTAGAAGAATTTTGAGAAGAGCGGTACGTTACGGATTCACATTTTTGAATACGAAAGAGCCATTTATGTATCGTTTGGTGAATGTACTTACCGATTCTTTAGGTGATGCTTATCCAGAATTGAAAGAACAAAAGCAATTAATTGAAAACGTAATAAAAGAAGAGGAGTTTTCTTTCTTAAAGACCCTTGATCAAGGGTTGGTTTTACTAGATACAATTATAACAAATAGTAAAGGTAAAACTGTTGATGGTAGTAAAGCGTTTGAATTATATGATACTTTCGGATTCCCCATAGATTTGACTGCATTGATTTTAAGCGAAAAAGGCTATGAATTAGATGAAGCTGGTTTTGATACCGCCATGCAGCAACAAAAGAATAGGTCTAAATCCGCGTCTGTTGTTTCAAAGCAAGATTGGGAAATTTTAGTAGATGATAACGAGCAAGAATTTGTTGGTTATGATTTACTTGATGTTGAGGTGAAGATTACAAAGTATCGTAAAATTGTATCGAAGAAAGATGGCACTCAGTTTCAGATGGTCTTTAATCTTACCCCGTTTTATGCCGAAGGTGGTGGTCAAGTAGGGGATAAGGGCTATTTAGAAGATACACATGGTGATGTTGTATATATTACCGACACCAAAAAAGAGAATAACGAAATCATTCATTTCGCTAAGAATTTACCTAAGCATTTAGGCGAGAGTTTTAAAGCGGTAGTAGATAAAAAGCAACGTAGTAGAACAGAGTCGAATCATACGGCAACACATTTGCTACATCAAGCACTACGTGAAATTTTAGGTAAACATGTTGAGCAAAAAGGCTCTTCGGTGCACTCTAAATATTTACGTTTCGATTTTTCTCATTTTGCTAAACTCTCCACTGAAGAACTGCGTGATGTTGAAAATTTTGTAAATGCACGAATTGATGGGCAATTACAATTGCAGGAACAACGAAATGTGCCAATGAAAGATGCTGTAGAAGCAGGTGCGATGGCATTGTTTGGTGAAAAATATGGTGATGCCGTTCGTACAATAAGATTTGGACAGTCTATCGAATTATGCGGTGGAACCCATGTAAAAAACACAGGCGAAATCTGGCAATTTAAAATTAAGTCAGAAGGGGCGGTAGCTGCAGGTATTAGAAGAATCGAAGCTATAACAGGCGATGCAGTGAAAGATTTTCATATAGATAATGATAAGCTTTTGTCTAAAATAAAAGATGTCTTAGGAAATTCTCAAGACCCAGTTAAAAGCGTGGTTGGTTTGCAAGATGAAAATAGCAATCTTAAAAAGCAAGTTTCCGAATTGTTGAAAGAGAAGGCAAAGAATCTTAAAGGCGAATTGTTACAGGAACTTCAAGAAGTGAACGAAGTGCAGTTTCTTGCCAAACATATCGAGTTGGATGCAGGTGGCGTAAAAGACCTATGTTTTGAAATGGGCAATAATAAGAACAACCTTTTTCTGCTTTTTGGAACGGAACAAAATGGTAAAGCTCTTTTGTCTTGCTATGTGTCAAAAGAACTGGTTGCGTCAAAAGGGTTAAATGCTGGCACTATAGTAAGAGAATTAGGTAAATATATACAAGGTGGTGGCGGTGGTCAACCTTTCTTTGCAACGGCAGGTGGTAAGAATCCTGACGGAATAAACGAGGCATTAGATAAGGCCAAGGAATATCTACAATAACACTTATAAGTTCTGATGTTTTAAATAGGCTACAATTGTTTCAGAGTACGGTCATCACTATTAAATAAAAATTTAAGACTATCTTCAAAATGTAGATAGAATCACTTCATTTTTTTAATTTGAAGAAGATAGATAACTTGATAGTTTTATGAAAAAATATTTAATTATTTTACTGAGTGTTGCTTCATGTAATTTGGCAACCAAAGACCAAAATAGTACAGAGGTTTCTGAGGGTTCTGAAGTTATAGCACTTACTTCTGTCGATTCAATGCGCATTAAAGGTTTTATTGAAAAAGCATTCAACACACCTTTACATTCTTTAGAACATCAACAATTTTTAGATTCAGCTCTTACCATTCAGCCAGATAACGGTTGGCTATGGCAGCAAAAGGCTATGCCTTTATATAAGGCAAGAAAGTATCAATTGGGTAAGCCATTTTTAGATAAGGCCGTTGAACATGACCCTAGAAAATGGTTGGATTATAGCGGATTTATGAGGTGTATATTTTCTAAGGACTACATCAAATCGATATCCGATTTTATGAAAGCCAAAAAAGATTATGGTGACGGATATGTCATGGACCATACTTACAATTTTTATATAGGGTTAGATTACCTTCAATTAAATCAATTTTCTAAGGCTAAAGAATTTTTATTGTTAAGTAAAGAACAGCAATTTAAAGATTTCCCTAAAGACCCACCACAAGAGGCATGTCATTATTTAGATTGGTATTATTTGGGTATTGCAGATTTTGAGCTTGGTAATTATCAAGAGGCTATTGAATCTTTTAATATGTCTTTAATGGTTTATGAAAATTTTGCTGATGCGCTTTACTTTAAAGGTAGAAGCATGACAAAGTTAGGTGATGTGGAAGAAGGGGTAAAGTGGGAGAAACTGGCATTTGAAAATGGTGATAATACGATTAATGAGGATAATGTTATTTATGAAATTTATCCATATCAAGTTTTTCATAAGCTAAATGAAAGTGTGCGACCAAAATGAAACTTTTAACCCAAATTCCACTTTCAAAATCAAAATCTACAATTGATTATTCAAGTCAATTATTTCTATTGGGGTCGTGTTTTTCTCAAAACATAGGAGCGAAACTTAGTCATTTCAAGTTTTCCAATATGCAGAATCCTTTGGGTATTTTATTTCATCCTCTGGCGATTGAAAAATTGATTGATAAAGCTGTTAACGAAACGTTATTTACCGAACAAGATATTTTTAATGAGAATGAGCGTTGGCATTGTTTTGATGCTCATTCAGATATCAGTAGCGTATCAAAAGAAAATATATTAGGTGACTTAAACGAAGCAGTACGTAAATCTAGAAGTCAACTTTGTAAAGCAAGCCATGTAATTATTACACTTGGCACAGCATGGGCATATCGTAAAAAATCAACTCAGCAAGTGGTTGCTAATTGTCATAAGGTACCACAGGTGAATTTCACAAAAGAATTATTGGGTGTTGAAGATGTAAAAGAGAGTTTAAAACGTACTATCCAATTAGTTCATTCAGTAAATCCGTCAGGGAAATTTATTTTCACGGTTTCTCCGGTACGACATTTAAAAGACGGATTTGTAGAAAACCAGGTTAGTAAGGCACATTTAATAAGCGCTATACATGAAGTGACCAAGCTTGATGAAGTGTCGTATTTTCCAAGCTATGAGATTTTGATGGATGAATTACGTGATTATCGTTTTTATGCCAAAGACATGGTGCATCCTAATGAAATGGCCATTGATTATATCTGGGAAAAATTCTGTAAAGTTTGGATTGATGATAGTGTTAGTGATACAATGATTAAGGTTGATGAGATTCAGCAAGGATTGAGACATCGGGCTTTTAATCCGAACGGTATGGCTCATCAAAAATTTTTAACATCGCTACGGGGTAAAATTGCGTATATAAAACAAACCTATCCATTTATGGATTTCAAACTTCCCGAAGCATGAAAAAATTTATATCTGGCGTCGTAATTACCTTGGCAATAGTTTTTATTATTCGTTCCTTTAATGATAGTAAGGAAGATAAGTCGATTTTGCAGGAGAACTCCATGCTTATTCAGCAAGAAATCACAAACGTTTCTAAATTGATAGTTACTGAAGGCCATTTTGCTGAGGTGTATAATTATAAAGATTCTAAAGAGCTTTTTGGTCAGTTATTACGTGCTGAGAAAAAAGCGCTAGTGGTAGTAAATGCAGATGTAACGGTTGCTTACGATTTAAGTCAAATAGATTTTGAAATTGATATAGCAACTAAAACGGTTAAAATAAATAGTATACCAGAAGCAGAAATTAAGTTGAATCCAGATTTTGAATACTATGACGTTACCGCAGACTATTTGAACCAATTCGATGCTGCCGATTATAATAAAATTAAAAAAACGGTAAACACTTCATTGATGAAAAAGGTGGAAGCCTCATCTTTAAGAACCAATGCTGAAAACAGATTGATAAGTGAATTGCAGAAGTTCTATATTCTTACAAATTCTATGGGTTGGCGTTTAACTTACCAAGAACAAACAATTGAATCTTTAGAAGGTTTAGAGGTCATTAAACCGTAGTTTCAGTCTCTGTTGAAGCTAATTCCAAGCCATCATCTATCAACTGCCCTAAGTTGGGCTGATTTTGCTTAATGGTTTCAAGATGAATTTTTATACTGTCGGTCAATGCCTTATCTGCACTTTTTACGGCCAGTTCATATATTTCTATGGGTAATAACCAATCTGACGGATATTTCTGCTGTATTTCTTGAAACACCTTGGTTCTAGAAATAATGGTATTCTTTCCTTCTCTAAAATCACGTATTAATTTATAATACGATTCAAGTTCACTTAAGTTAGTGTTGTCATTATTTATGAAGCCCGTACTTAGCGTATGGTCTAGTAAATCAAAGCTTTTTAAATCTGCTGGGCCGTGGTATGCAGAAACTATTTCTTCACCAATTACCATATTATATAATTCGTTGTTCGATTCGAAAAGAATTTTACCATTATGGGTGACTTTGCAATTTTCGAAGGTGATTAAAATGATACGCCCCTGTAGATTACGTGTGCCTGTGACTATTTTACCTGTAACATTAATGCCTCCTGTAAAATCTAATGATACAATTTCTCCTTCATAAATTTTGTAAGCCTTAAGGTCGCGCGGACTCATTTCCTCAATGGGTATGTTTATACCTTTTAATCTACCTATAGGTGACCCAAAGCCAGTTTCATGTTGGTTAATATCTTGGCCCACTAATTCTTTCTCTCTATAGGCAAGCGCAGATTTTCCTTTGGTTTGAAAATAGATAGGTTTACCGTCATGCTCAATTAACGTTTCAAAGTTTCCAGATACTTGTAAGCCCGTACTTAATTCAATTGTTCCTAGTTCTTTAGAGGTAATCAATTTTTGTAAACTACTAAGACCACCCCTACGAAGTGCCATCGTATTAGCGAAATCTTCTAAAACTTGACTTAAAAAAGCAAAATCAGGAGTTACAAATAGTTGAGGTTGAGGTTTTGTAATATCAAACGAAGTTCTTGCAGCCTCTATCGAATAAGGTAGTTTTTTAACTTTGTCGGTCATGCACAATTGACTTTCACCAATAGAAGACAAAAGTCCTGCTCCGTATATTTTCGGATCTTCTACAGTGCCAATGAGTCCGTATTCTACGGTCCACCAATGAAGATTTCTAATAAGGGCCATCTCGCTTGGTTCGCCCATATTTTCTTGTAAAAATTCAATGTGTTTTTCAGCTTTTTCAATTTCCTCTAACGCTGTTCCCTTAGCTTCTTTAATTATAGAGAGATGGCGTACCGCCTCATACAATTCAAAATCTTTTGCGCTTGATATCGCCTTGCAGCCGATTTCTCCAAATCGTCTTAAGTAAGCTGAATATTCTGGATTTCCTATAATTGGGGCATGACCTGCTCCTTCGTGAATAATATCTGGTGCTGGGGTGTACGCTATGTTTTCTAGCTGACGAATATCTGAAGCGATGACCAAAACATTATATGCCTGAAATTCCATAAATGCAGCCGGTGGAATAAATCCGTCAACGGCAACAGCCGCCCAACCTAAATCTTTAAGAATACGGTTCATGCCGTACATATTGGGGATGTTGTCAATAGAAATACCAGTTTTTCTTAATCCTTCTAAGTAAGATTTATGAGCTACCTTACTTAGGTAGGTAACATTTTTACGCATTACATAACGCCATACCGCTTGGTTAATTGGCGTGTAAGTCTCATAGTTTTGAGGCTTAATGTACTGTATAAGATGTTTAGGGAGTTTATCTAAAATAGGATTACTCTCATAGCCTTTATCGTTCATCTGCTTCATTTTTTTATACTGTTACCTTGTGTATCGAACATTTCTTTGATTGAAAATACACTTGGCGTATCACCGTGTTTTTCATGGTGGAGTAGTTTTTTCTTAACCATTTCTAAGGTAGGGGTTTCCCCGACCGGAATCCACCACATAATGAATTGAGAGGGTCCGCCTAAAGCAAACCATTTCTTCTTATTTCGTAGAAAGTAACTATGTACTGAACTATAAACAAAATTAGAGAGAGAATCGTAATCTTCCCAAACACTAATATTGATTGCCATCAATTCATCTTTAAACGGGGACTCAATATATGAGGCCGACTTGCCGTCGGTATCGGTTAGTCTCCAAATAAATCCTTTACTCTCCTCGGCCAATTTATTTACAGGTTCCAAAAAATCTGTAAACTCTTTCATTATCGGGTTGTCTAAAGATGCTTTAAAACGGGCAATATTCGCTTGTGCTAGGTGATACATTGGTACTATATTTCTATTAAATTTAATAAAACAGGATTTAATATTTGTTAATAATATATAAATTGGTAAAAAAAACTATATTGATATCCTAAATTAGGAATTAGTAATAATAATGGATCGATTTATTGTAATAAACAGGAAAAAATTATGGTTGTTAAATTAGATGATATTGACAGAGCGATTTTAAAGATTTTACAGAAGGATGCTAAAACAGTTGCTAAATCAATTGCAGAAGAACTAGGGCTGACAAAAACCCCAGTTTATGAGCGTATAAAACGATTGGAGAAAGAAGGTTTCATTAAGAACTATGTTGCCATCCTGAATAAAGAGAAAATTGAAGAAAGTATTACGGTCTTTAGCTTTGTATCCTTGGAAACACAGAAAGGTGCAATGATGGATGAATTTTTTGAAGATGTCAAAAGTTATCCTGAAGTCGTTGAATGTTTTGTGGTGGGTGGTGAATTTGATTTTCTTTTGAAAGTAGTGGTCAAAAATCTAGATGCGTATTACAATTTCGCAAAGTTTAAGATAGCTTCATTACCTAGCATAGGAAGTGTGAAAAGTGCTTTTGTTTTAAACGAGGTAAAGAATGATACTATTTTTCCGTTGTTATAAAAAAAGCGATAGTCAATAAGGATATTATTGACTACCGCTTATATTAAAAATTGATGTGTATTATTTTAAAGCAACTGTATTTGGAGGATATTGCTCTAATATTTGAGATACAAATTCATTAATACGCGCTTCTTTCTTAGCTACATTACTAGTGCTTTGAAGTGTTCCTTCACCTTTACCTTGCCAAACCAGTTCGTTTGTCTTGTTATCTATTAGGTCTATATACAAAGAACCTTGTGTGCTTGCGCTAACAGTGCTTCCGCCCCAGCCAAAACCAGGTCCCCATGCCCATGGGTTGTAACCCCATCCCCAGGCACCGCCCCAACCATAGTTGTTGGTGTAAACATCTACTCTTTCTTGTTCTTTAGTGAAAATACTGACCAATAAATCTGGGTTCTCTGATTTTACAAAACCTCGTGAGCTCATTTCAGATTCAATCGCTCTAAGAATACGTTTTTTATCTAAATCTGATATTTGTGCTTTGTCGATTCCTGTTTTGTAAAAAGCGTACGAAGTATACCCATTAAAATCTGCTTTCTGGTCATAATCAGATAAAACTCTTACCGATGAGCATGAGGTAATGAAAACTAAAAGCAGTAGCGGAAGAGCAAGGAATTTAATTTTTTTCATAACGTTATAATTTTTTAAGTGCTAAAATATTCTATTTAAAATAATCACAATAATCATGCCGAATGAGAGAGGTTAAGGCTACTGTGTATTGGTTTTTGGGTTATAACCATAGGGGCAATGCCTACAGCCACTTTCACAGCAATAACCACGTTTATAGTGGTATTGCGCTGTAAAAATCCGAAAACCATTTTCAGACCAATAAAAATCACCTTCCTCAATCGGAATAATCTCTTTCATCTATGGTTGCAATTTAATGGTATAAAGTTACTTTATTCTGTTGATAACCTAAACTACATTCCTCTGGTATTAGGTGTAATAGAGGTTGAGCAACGTATTAACCTTTTATCGACATTGTTGGCAACAATATCCTGTAATTTTCTTACAAAGACTATTTGGCTTTATCTTTGTAATACTATACCCAAAGCAAATTTATGATTTTAGTTTTTAGACATTTCTTCTATAAAAATTATGTGGGGTTATCACTATGGCCCTTTATATTTTTAAAAAATAGAAGTTTAAAAAATGACGGGGTTCTAATTAATCATGAAAAAATTCATTTACGACAGCAACAAGAATTATTGATTATTCCATTTTATATTCTCTACTTAATAGAATGGAGTGTTCGTACTATTTGGTATTTAGACTCTTACAAGGCATATCAAAATCTTAGTTTTGAACGAGAGGCTTATTTACATGAAAAAAACTTAGACTATTTATCAAACAGAAAATCCTTTAGTTTTATTAAATATCTTTGTCGTTAAATTACGACGTGTTTGCAAATAGAAAATCAACTTTTACAATTACCCTTATTTGTAAATAAGCAAGTGACACTAGCTATTAAACGGGATGACTTATTACATCCATTTATTTCAGGTAACAAGTATCGAAAATTGAAATACAATTTGTTAGAGGCAAACAAAATAGGGTGTCATACCATTTTGACTTTTGGTGGCGCTTTTTCAAATCACATTGCAGCAACTGCTTACGCAGCTAAAGAAAAAGGATTCAAGTCTATCGGAATCATACGCGGAGATGAGTTGAAAGATTCATGGCGTCAAAATACGACTTTGCTTAAAGCCTATAAGAATGGAATGATTTTCAAATTCGTAAGTAGAGGAGATTATAGAAAAAAACAAGAATCGGATTATTTAGCTGATTTAATTAAAGAATTTGGAGAGTTTTATTTAGTGCCCGAAGGGGGAACAAATAAACTGGCCATTAAGGGTTGTGAAGAAATTTTAGTAAGTGGGGATGAGAAATTCGATTTTATTTGCACAAGTGTGGGTACTGGCGGTACAGTGTCCGGATTGATAAATTCTTCATTTACCCATCAAAAAGTACTGGGATTCTCCTCCTTAAAAGGAGATTTTTTAAAAGAAGATATCAAAAGAATAGTTAATAATAACCGTTGGGACTTAATTTCAGAGTATCATTTAGGAGGGTATGCTAAAATTTCTCAAGAGCTAATTCACTTTATAAACGATTTTAAGAAACAGACCGATATATCGTTAGACCCTATTTATACAGGAAAAATGATGTTTGGGTTGTTCGATATGGTATTGCGTGATACTTTTGCAAAAGGGACTAAAATTTTAGCTATACATACGGGTGGTCTACAAGGTATTGCTGGCATGAATAGTATACTGAAAAAGAAAAATTTACCTTTGTTAGATATATGAAGAAGAAAATATTATTGCTGTTAATTATAGGAATTGGTTTTGCTTCCTGTAAATCTAAAAAAGCGTACTCTGATCAGTTGCGTACAAAAAATGTACTCAATGAGCGAAAGATATCAGGTGATATTAAGTCTGGTAACGAGCGCGAAGTTGTATTACCGGCAGAGCCGTCTAAATTTATTCCTTTTAGAATCGAATCTCCTTCCGAATATATAGAAACTTTTGCCGAAACCGCACAGGTAGAGATGTTGGGTTATGGCATACCTGCAAGTATAACCTTGGCTCAAGGTCTTTTAGAAAGCGGTAATGGTAAAGGAGAACTTGCCATGAAAACAAATAATCATTTTGGTATAAAGTGCCATAAAGGTTGGGAGGGTGATTATGACTTTCATGATGATGATGAGAAGGGTGAATGTTTTAGAAAATATAATCACCCAATGTATTCTTTTCGAGACCATAGCATATTTTTGACTACCAGATCTAGATATGCTTTTCTTTTTAATTTAAAGCACACCGATTATAAAGGATGGGCTAAAGGCCTGAGAAAAGCAGGGTATGCTACCGATCCAAGATATCCACAAAAACTTATTTATTTAATTGAGAAACATGGTTTGCATAAGTATGACAAGCAGATTAAAAATACTGGCTATGACAACACTACAATTGTTGCGACCGAATCTGACAAAATGCATACTGTTGTAAAGGGAGATACCTTATATTCATTATCTAGAAAATATTATATGAGTATTGATGAAATTATGCAAATGAATAATTTAAGAAGCTCTGATTTATCAATAGGACAGCGAATTAAGGTGAAACTCAGCAAAATCAATTAATAGAAATGATCTATCAAAGAAGTAGTGCTTTATTTGCAGAGGCAAAAAAATATATACCAGGCGGAGTAAATTCTCCAGTAAGAGCTTTTAAAGCTGTAGGTGGAAATCCCATTTTTGTAAAGAGGGCAAAAGGAGCTTATTTATATGACGAGGACGGTAATAAGCTAATTGACTATATAGCATCATGGGGCCCGTTAATTTTAGGTCATGCACATGAACCAGTTATTAATGCTGTAATTGAAAAGGCAAAAAATGGAACTTCATTTGGCATGCCGACCGAGATTGAAACAGAACTGGCTAAATTGGCTATTTCTATGGTGCCTAATATGGATAAAATCAGATTCGTCAATAGTGGCACCGAGGCTTGTATGAGTGCGGTTCGCTTAGCTAGAGGGTATACAGGTAAGGATAAGATTATAAAATTTGCTGGGTGTTACCATGGCCATTCAGATTCGTTTTTAATTCAAGCGGGTAGTGGTGCCGTAACCTTTGGTAGTCCTAATAGCCCTGGTGTAACACAAGGTACTGCAAAAGATACGTTGTTGGCGGCTTATAATGATTTAGACGGTGTAAAAGAACTAGTGAAAGCTAATAAAGGAGAGTTAGCAGCAATCATTATTGAACCGATTGCTGGGAATATGGGATGCATTGTACCAACAGATTCTTTTATGAAAGGCTTACGTGAAATTTGTACCCAAGAAAATATTCTGTTGATTTTTGATGAGGTGATGACAGGCTTTCGTTTAGCGAGAGGTGGAGCACAAGAGGTTTTGAATATAAAAGCAGATATCGTAACCTACGGAAAGGTAATCGGAGGAGGATTACCAGTAGGTGCTTTTGCTGCTAAATCTGAGATTATGGATTTCTTAGCGCCCGATGGTCCTGTGTATCAAGCGGGAACATTAAGTGGGAATCCATTGGCAATGAGTGCCGGTTTGGCAATCTTGACTGAACTGAACAATAAGCCAGAGGTATTTCAAAGCTTGGCTGACAAAACAGAATACTTACATAAAGGTATTGATGAAGTTTTAATGGCAAAAGGTGTAGATCACCAAATAAATCGATTTGGTAGTATGATTTCAGTTCATTTTACAGATGAGCCAGTAGTTGATTTTGCTTCTTCTGCAAAGGGTGATAATGAGACCTTTAAAGCCTATTTTCATGGTATGTTAGAGAAAGGTATTTACTTGCCGCCAAGTGCATTTGAAAGCTATTTCTTAAATGATGCCTTAACCTATGCTGATTTAGACGATACTATTAAAGCTTTAGAAGGGATACAACTTTAAGATTTTGTTCGATACGTTTTATATATCCACCAACCTGCTGCCATAAATAAAAATTGAACAAGAATACGGATAATCGCTGCAACTTTAGACCCTATTGCTGGTGCATCTTTAGTTAAGTCCCATATATGAATTGGTATGAAAGCTATCATCAGTAGAAAAAAACCAAGACCTCCCCATTTTCTATATTTTGGAACTAAAAGAGCAATTCCTATAGCCGCTTCAGCAATAGCCGATAAAATATGGGCGAGAGATTCGGGAAAAAATTCGGGGATAAATTCTTTGTAAGTTTCCGGAGCGAAAAGATGATTAAAAGCCCCTGCGAGCATTAAAAATGCTAAAATAAAAATTAATATAATTTGAAATATTTTCATATTGGTTGGTTTCATTCTAAGGTAACCTTTTTAAAATAATCTATTCTCCATTTTTTTGCCTCTCCCCAAGTTTCCTTGGCTATATTTCTACCCAATTCTAAATCAGCAAAATTATCAGATTGAATATGGTATCTGCCTAATACCCTTGATGTGCCAGCCATTTCTCTAGGAAAATAAATATTCGTGTATTTTATTTGTCTAAAATTATTGTTATCTATTTGAAATTATATTGAATACCCAATTGAAAGGAATTTGAGAAAAACTGGTCTATGGTGTAATAGGTATAATTAAAATTGATTGTCGTGAAATCTTTTACTCGGTAAGAGAGGGCCCCTTCATAACGTTGAAAAGTAGGCTCATCTTGCTCTGCGAAAATTGAGAAATCGCTCTTTAAATTAAAAGCAGATTCACCATCTCCAATCTGCAATAGTAATCCACCTCCTGCATAAAGCCGGTTTTCGGTAAGCCAATAAGGGAAGCCATTTCTTCTATCTTCGGAGCCGACGGCATAAGTACCTTCGGCCAAAGGACCAAGCTTAAACTTATCTAGATTTATAAGATTATATTCTAATCTTGTGCCACCTGTAGCATAGTATTGACTATCGGTATAATAATCTCCTTTAACAGAAAACACATGTTTTAAGTTTGACGAATATTCAAATTCTTGAGTTGCTTTTACTCCTAAGTCATAAATATTTAAATCATACCCTGGTCCTGTTGTAACAGGGTTGGCTTTAAATTCTAAAGAGGTTTTGTTGGTCTTACCAATAAAGTCTATGCCTGATTTAAAGTGAATGAATAGTTTGTTGAAATTATCTAGTTCTACTCTTGCCCCAATATAAATAGGGCTTTTTAAATTAGACTCTGTTTTATACAAGTATTCTACACCGAGTAAATCTTTATCACTATCGTTAAGAACGATAGTGTCTTTAAGAACAGAATATGCAGTGCCCTGTGCTATTGAAAAACGATGCATGTCAAATTTCTTATTATAAAAGCCAAAATGGAAGAAATTATTAAACAAGGTAGGATTAAATTTATCTGCCACCGCCGACGAAGTAAAACCTATGGAGTGCCCCTTCTTTTTTCTAGTTTCTATTGCAGATTTTTGTACAATAGCATCATCCATAAGTATTTTGAATTTGCTTATGTACAAAGATTGTTCAAAGCTGGTTTCTGCTTTTACTTCATTGTTGAATGCTATTTTAAAATCGGGGTCTAACTTGGTTGGTGGAATTTCTATTGCAATTTTCCCAGCACCGTCTACATCACCATTTAATAAAAGCAATTTTGCCATATGGTTCATGGTGTCGAAATCCCTAGGATTTTTACTTATATGAGCTTCATAGATTTGCTTTAAGTATTTGGTGTTGCCAGCTTCTAAATTCCAGTCTAATATACTCTTGATTGGTATATCAATAGAGCATGTGCTCCAATCTAAAGCCTTTTCAAATTGTGCATATTCAGAAAATAATGTGGCTATTTTTCCGCTAATATCATCTAAATCAGGCCTACAAGTTGCTACATTTTGCATTTCTTTAATTGCTCTATCACGATCGTTTACCATTAAGTATTTGATGAAGTAAGGGAAATCGGCAGACTTTTTATCCTCGATTGAATTTGATTTTTTCTTCCATTCATTTACTATTTCTGGAGATATATCTAGACCACATTTCTGCCATTCAATGGCTTTATCAAAATTTAAACGTTCAGCATATACATTGCTAATTGAAGTAGCTAATTTTTTGTCGCTAATACTGCAAGGTTCAACTTCATCAAATTTTGATAAAAGTTTATCACTCTTTGTATTGATTAAAAAGTCAAAGTAGGTCTTTCTATTTTCTAAGCTTGGTTGTTTCTCATAAAGCACTTCTAAAACTTGCTCGATTACACTGGCATTTTGTGTTGTATTGAATGAGTTGTAATAATCCTTTAAAAAGGAAATATCTTCGTTGCCCCATTCCATTTGCCTTTCCATCCATAATTTTTTAAGCAATGGCGAAGGGTAATTACTAACAGAGGAAACTCGCCTTGAAAATTCGGCATAAGATGCAGATGGGTTTTTTAAATACATTTTATCAATCTGGTCCCAAAGCTCTTTTGTTTTGCCTTGTTGCTTCATAAATTTGGCATATGCGACAATCTGTTGTGTATTAATGAATTTATTGTCTTCAAAAAGTTCTTCCATTAATTCTGATGCCTGCTCATTTTTCTCATCAGCAACCAGTCTATCAATTTTTTCTTTAAGAGGAACCATTGTTTCCTTATTCTTATTAAATGCCTTGTAATCTTTATTCATCTTAGTAATTAACGTTGAAGTTGTACCAATTAGAGTTCTTATTTCTGGTCTAATGTCGGGTACACTAATATTGGGTGACTTTGTTTTAATATTATAAAGAAAGCCGTTCAATAAAGGGACAGAAGTGAAATTTACTTGTTGGTCAGTTAACTTTTTAGAGAGTTTAGAGTCATTTTTAGAATCTACATACATGAGCCAGTATGAATCTTTTTTGGCATCGGCATTTATGGAGCTAGAAACTTCGTATTGTCCTTCAAAATTCAAATGACGTACACTTTGGTATCGCCAGTCCATTACTATTTCTGTAGATTTCTTAGCAGATAAAAATTGAATATATGGGTGTCTTTCCTTATAGTCAACAATGTGTTTCTTTAATTCACTTATAGCTTTTAAAGCGCTACCACTATTTATTATATCTTTAGTGTTTAAAGCATGAGACCAAATACCAGTATAGAGATATGTTGACTCTAATGCCCATTGTTCTTTAGCAGAAATTTTATAACCACTACTTAAACGAGGATAATCGAAAAATCTGTTGTTTAAAGGGTCGGGGTCAAATTCACGATTACCCCCTTTATCAAAATCGCCTAAGAACGATGTGTGCATATAATTTAAACTAGGAAACCCTTTCTTTAAAGAAATCAACCCTAAACTGTCTATTTCATTATTTGGAGCAGCATAGGAAATGGGTAAATTGTTAGAAACACTTTCTTTCCATTTTTTCTCTATGGCTTTGTTTACATCTAACTCAAGATCGGTGTCTTTCCATAAACTGTTTAATAAGGGTAGGTCATTGTAGCCTCTAAGACCTAATTCATGCCCTTGTTTAATGAATTCATTTTCAATCCAAGCATTTGTGCCATCTGCATTACTACCGTCTAATAATTTACTTTTATCCCAACTATTAAATTCAATATCACCATTTATATTTTTGTTAGAATTGAATGTTACATAGGCGGTATACTTAATGTCTTGCTCATCGGCAAGTTCTTTCATTTTTGGCCACCAATCAGATTTAAGAAATTCTGATTTACTTTCACCATTTTTTAAGATAATTGCACCGCCTTTATCATTGTATACAGGGGCTAGGAAGTCATCTAGAAAAAGTGTAGCAATATTTGCTATTGGGTAGGGTATACCTTCAAGACCTAGTAAGCTTGATGCAAAGAGCAAGCCTCTCATTTCTTTTTTAAGTATTTCTGAGGAATTATAAAGCACTACTTTACCATTACCCACTCTATTTTCAATTATTACCGGGTAATCATTATTGTTGTGAGCAGCAACCAATACATTAACGTTACTTGAAAAGTTAGCGCCGTCAAAACCTCGATGTACTGTTTTATTATCAAAACTACGACCTTGCATTCCCGGAAAAAGAGGCTTTTTGAAATACAAGCCTGAAGCTTCTAAGTTGGTGCTCCAATCAGCATCAGGTGTCATGCCAAAGAAAAACGACATACGTTCATCTTTAATGGCTTTTGTGACGAATAATGTTCCTCCTTTTGAAACAAATTTGAGCAGACTATCGATTGCAATGTTATTTAGCCCTGTTGTTTCGTGAATTGTAATAACTCTTGTTGTAGGTGCAATATTTAGCTTCTCGTTAAATTGATTGATCCAAAGTGTCTGATGTGCAATTTTCGAATAATCATAGGCCTTTGCCAAATTCTCTGTTTCTAGTATGGCACTATAATTTGTAGGCTCTATTAAGAACTGAACAAGTGGTTCTTCAGTGCTCTTTTCAGGAATATTATATTTGTTATTCGATTTGTATAGCTCTTGTTGACAACTCGTTAACAAGCTAATAGCTATTATAAGTGATAAATAACCTAATCTTTTTGCTATCATAAGGCTTAATTTTCAAAGTTCAATTTTTGAGAACGTTCGGCTATTTCACCTTAACTCAAAATTTGAACTCACTAAGTTCCTTATTACCTTATTCAATCTAAAATATATTGGTCAAGTATACAATTTCATCCATGAATGAATCAATTCATTGAAATACACAGATATGGGTGGTTAATGGAAAATAAGTAGTGTGCGATTAAATACAAAAAAGACCTGCTTAAAGCAAGTCTTTTTTTTAAACCAATCAATTAATCTATTTATTTTCAGCGCGTTTTCCTTTTTTGCCGCCCTCTCTTTTTTTATGTCCGCGCATATCCTTTCTATGGTTCATTTTTTCATATTTCTTAAATTGTTCTGGGGTAAGTATAGATTTCATTTCTTTCTTACGTGCAATTTGATAATCTAATCTTTCATTTTGCGTAGCATATTTTTCATCAGCAGTCATTACCTTTTTACCATCCTTCATATTTGCTTTATACGCTACCATTTTTGACTTACGAGTCTTTGCATCTTCGGTCAGTATAGATTTTATTTTTGATTGTTGAGATTCATTTAAATCTAAGGCTAAAGTCATTTTTTTGGTTTGAAGAGTTGCTACCTGTTCAGGAGATAAATCCTTCATGTCGCCTCTCTTTCCTTTCATGTTATGATCTTGTGCCGTTACCGATATTGCTGCCATTACTAAAATGACCAGTACTAATTTTTTCATGTTTATTGTTTTATGTATTTCTTTCTTGGACATTAGTTTTTCAGATTGGTTTAAGTTAGGTATCGATTTTAGTAAATATTTAACTCCATTTGTACCATGTTAAAAATCAAAAAGCGCGACTTTTAGGCCGCGCTTTTAAGTAGGTAAGTTTTGTAAATATTTTAATTGGTTTGAGTTCTACTTTCAAGGGTTTTATATGGATTGATTACAATATCAGCATCTTGCTCGTAGGTATTGGTAGCTATTTCTTCTTGTACATCTGTATTAGTGCTTTGGTGGTATACTACTGAAGCACATATGAAACAGGCTAAATAAATAAGACTTTTTAATTTACTGGTCATGATTTGGGGGTATTTATTTTTTTTACTAATCTATAGAACATAAACGCATGAAAAAGCCCATTGTTGTGAAATGGGCTTTTTTTGATGTCAGAGATATTTAAATTGTGGTAAGCTGAATTCATTCATCGGTAATATTGGTTTTTCATCGATAGAGCTAAAAAAACAACCTAATTTCTGTTCTACTATTTTGGGTCTAAAATGAGGTAAATGCGTTCAGAAACATCGTTTAAGTGATATTTTGTCATCATATCAGATGTTCGGTTTATCGCATATTTAATATCTCTATTTATTATGTTTAATTCTGCTCTTGCAATGGTTCTAATATCAGATTGACTAGTGTTGACAACAGTTGATTTTCTGTAGCCACCGAAATCAGATGCTTTAGATTGGTTGTCTGCCGTTAATAAATATTCTAAACGGTCAACATGTGCTTTCTGTAAGTTTCTTCTATACGTATCAATGGCAGCTCCATTTCTAAGTTCAGACCATATACCCTTACGTAGTTCGCTCATCATTTGTATTGAGGAATAGGCTTCTTTATAATTCAACGTTTCAAATTCAATAAGTCGGGCCATTTTTCCTAGACTTAATACATTGTTTAATGTACGTACTTGCATTGAACGCATTTGTTCTAAAAACCCTGAGTATTCGGTACGTTCTAGAATATTCTGGTCTAACATCCACATTGGGGTTTCGAATAATTGCTCATTTAAGAATGCCATTGCTTTTTGTTGATGTGCTTTTGGTACAGCTGTATAGACAGGACCTTCTTGGTCGTAAGTTTTATGGTTCTCATAAACTCCTCCTATATTATTAGAAACATGTCCCATATACCTATTAAACTGAGAAAATACCTGTTTGTAAAGTTTATTCAGGTCATCGTAATTTTTTCCATCCTCAGCGGTCCATTCAATTAATTTAGGAACAATTCTTTTAAGGTTGGCAATACCATAGGCTCCTGCTTTCATAGCATCATCGCCTAAATCTTCTGTTTGGGAACTAGGATCAATAATATCGCCTACTTGCTGATGGCCAAAACGATATAGAGGGTCTCCCGAATGTGCCATTATCCACTTATCTAAAGTTGTTTTTTCTTCTTCAGCAGTTGTATTTAATATTGGCTTGTATCCCCAGTTAATAGCGTATTTATCGTAAACACCAATATCTGGCATTAAAGCTACACCTTCATCGCCTGGTTGTGCGATGTAATTAAAACGCGCATAATCCATAATTGATGGAGCGGTCCCATTCTTTTCAGTAAATGTCTTCGAACGAAGAGAATCTACTGGATAGGCAACACTGCTACCCATGTTATGAGGTAATCCTAATGTATGTCCAACTTCATGTGAGGAAACAAATCGAATTAACCGCCCCATAATATCATCATCAAAAGAAACTCCTCGAGCAGAAGGATTTATAGCAGCAGTTTGTACGAAATACCAGTTTTTTAATAGGGTCATTACATTATGGTACCAATTAATATCTGATTCTAGTATTTCACCACTACGAGGGTCACTTACATGTGGGCCGTTTGCATTTGGTATTGGGGATGCCAAATAGCGAACAACAGAATAACGTACATCTTCTGGTGACCATTCTGGGTCTTCCTCTAAGGTTGGTGGTTCTTTTGCGATAATAGCGTTTTTAAAACCTGCTGCTTCAAAAGCAGTTTGCCAATCTTCAATACCTTGCTTTATAAACGGAACCCATTTTTTTGGTGTAGCTCTATCTACATAATAAACAATCTGTTTTTTAGGCTCTACTAATTCACCGTTTTTATATTTTTCTAAATCTTCATCTTTGACCTCTAAACGCCATCTATCTAAAAACCTAATCGTTTTACTTTCTTGAGCATCTAATCCGTAATCTACTTGTCCTCTAGAAAACCATCCAACGCGTTCATCAAAATAGCGTCTCTTCATAGGTTCTTCAGGTAATAATACCATAGAGTTGTTAATTTCAACAGAAATAGAACCTAAACTTTCATTACTTGGAGCTTCACTAGCCAAGTAAGTTTTTACATGTCGGACTTCAACATTTAAAGGGTAACTTTTGATAGATTCAATATATCCTCTACCTTCGTCTAAACGTGAAATTTTATATCGTTTACGATAACGTTCTGGCATGCCAAATGGTTTGGTGTCCTTTATGAAAATGTCATTGACTTCAATTACGGTGCTTGGGTTTAATGAGTCCTTCTTAAAAGCCTTAATATTGAAAGCATAAAGAACTGGCTCAAAATTAGAGTTAACAACTGCCTCATGAACGGGTAATGAATCTGCTGCCACTACATCATGAGAAACAACCCGTAATAATACTTTCTTATCTTTCTTTTCCCATCGTAATACTTGGGTATTAATTTTTCCACCACCGAAACCAATGCCAGAAGCAGTTTTAGATATACGACTAACCATTAACATCTCTTTATTAAATAAAGAATCTGGTATTTCAAAAAAATGATTTTCTTCGACTACATGGGTAGTAAATAGACCTTCATCGGAAACCGCATCTTTTGTAATAACCTTGTCGTACGGTTGAATCTTATCTTTAGATGGAGTTTTCGCTTCTTTTTCAGTGTTATTTTTCTTTTTTTTGAAGATTTGTGCTGCGGTATTTTGAGAGCCAAGGACGCATAATAAAAGCAATAGTTTTAAAAGTAATTTTCTTTTCATTTTGGAGTTAGTTTGGTATTCTTTCAAAGATTGAAATAATATATGAAACAGATAGTTAATAATTTCTTAAGCCTATTTTGTAACAATAGAAGGGGGAAGGCGTCTTTTAAATAGGAATAATCATTTTATATATTCTGAATTAGTCAATTATAAAGCCTTTGCATTTGCAAGGGCTTTATTTTTTTTAAAAGATCTTAGAACAAATGTGGAAGTATAAAATGAAACAACCCTATCAATAAAAAAACTGCAATTATATTTAAAACAAAACCGGCACGTGCCATTTCATGCACTTTGACGTAGCCACTTGCAAAGACTATAGCATTAGGTGGTGTCGCCATCGGTAACATAAACGCACAGCTACTCGCAATAGTGATAGGTATTAACAAATAGGTGATGGGAATACCTAGGCCTATGGCGATACCAGCAACTACAGGAGCAAGTACGGCCACTAAGGCAACATTGCTCATTAATTCGGTCATGAAAAGCATTAGAATAATTAGCAGTGATGCAGTCAAGAGACTACTTAGATTGCTTTGTGCAATACTATCAGCGATTAAATCGACAATACCAGAGACCGACATGCCGTTTGCCAAGGATAATCCGCCACCAAAGAGAATTAATATTCCCCAAGCCAGTTTTTGAGTGTCTTGCCATTGTAAGATAAAATCTCCTTTTTTAAGATTATAGGGTAGCGCAAATAGTGCTATAGCAGCAAAAATACTAATGAGCGTATCTGACAAACCTAAACTTGGAAAGATAGAATTGATCAAGGTTCTAAATACCCAAAGAAAAATAGTTATACCGAAAATAGCTAACACCATTTTTTCTTTTCCAGAAGTAGGCCCCAGCTTTCGCAGTTCCTCATAAATAATTGTCCTAGATGCTTTGAACTTTAAATTTTGAGTAGGGAAAAACACTTTTACCAGCACAAAATAGCAAATGGAGATCATAATGAGCGAGAAGGGTAACCCAATAATCATCCATTTTAAAAAGGTTATTTCAATGTTATATTCATTCTCTAACAGTCCAATTAAAACAGAGTTTGGTGGTGTGCCGATAACTGTTGCAATACCACCGGCATTTGCGGCAAAAGCAATACCTAACATAACGCTTAATGCGAAATTACGGTCCCGTTTTGTAAATCCGTCTTCATCTTCGATAAGTAAATTAATGACCGACATGGCAATAGGCAGCATAACTACGGTACTTGCTGTATTACTGATCCACATACTTAAAACAGCGGTTGCGATCATAAAACCTAGCACCACTTTATTGGCTGTTGTACCTGTAAGCCGAATAATATTTAAGGCAATTCGTTTGTGAAGCTTCACCTTTTCTAAAGCCAATGCCATAACAAAGCCACCAAAGAATAGAAAAACGATAGGACTACCATAATTTGCCCCAACATCGCCAATGGGCATAACCTTTAAAATAGGAAAAAGCAGCAAGGGAAGGAGTGCGGTTACGGATATGGAGACAGCTTCGGTAACCCACCAAATAACCATCCAAAGTGCAACCGCTATTACGGCGTCTGCATTTTCGGAAATCAGTACATTAGGTAAATAAATAAGTGTAAAAAATATGATAGGGCCTGAAAACAAGCCTATTTTGCTACTTAAATTCATGCTGGTTGGTTTTGCCAGCTTCTAAGCTACTATTTTTTAATTATCCTTTTAAAATCTAGCTTGATATTTCAACAAAAAGAACATCCCCTTCTTTATAGATTTTGGCTAATTTATTCTTTGAAATTCCTTTGATGCCTTTATCCCAAGCCTTATTACTTAAATCTGCCTTGGTTTTAAGAACATCAAGTTCCATTTTCTTTTCAGCCTTTAAGATTTCGAAAATTACTTTTTCATTATCAGATAATTGAAGAGGTTGCTTCTCTGGTCTCATTTGTGGAAAGAATAATACCTCTTGAATAGACGCATTATTAGTCATTAGCATAACCAAGCGGTCTATACCAATACCAATACCAGAGGTAGGAGGCATACCATATTCAAGTGCACGAAGAAAGTCTTGGTCGATGAACATTGCTTCGTCATCTCCTTTTTCTGAAAGTTTTAGTTGTTCTTCAAAACGTTCTCTTTGGTCTATTGGGTCATTAAGCTCAGAATAGGCATTTGCCAATTCTTTACCATTAACCATAAGTTCGAAACGCTCGGTTAGAGCAGGGTTGTCACGATGCTCTTTTGTTAACGGACTCATCTCTTTTGGATAGTCGGTTATAAATGTCGGTTGAACATAAAAATGTTCACATTTCTCACCGAAAATTTCATCGATAAGTTTACCAATACCCATAGTTTCATCTACTTCAATGCCTAATTTTTTAGCGGTTTCACGAAGTTCATCTTCTGGCATACCTGCAACATCAAATCCTGTGTGAATTTGAATGGCTTCTAAAATAGGAACTCGTGCATATGGCGCTTTAAATTCAATTTCATGTTTACCCACGGTAACCAGTGTAGTTCCATTAGCATCCATGGCTATTTTTTCCAATAATTTTTCAGTGGTGTCCATCATCCAATTGTAGTCCTTATATGCCACATAGAGCTCCATTACGGTAAACTCTGGGTTGTGGGTACGGTCCATACCTTCATTACGGAAATCTTTAGAAAATTCATAAACACCATCAAAACCACCTACAATCAATCTCTTTAAATAAAGCTCATTGGCAATTCTTAAATATAATGGAATGTTGAGCGCATTATGATGTGTTAAAAATGGACGAGCAGTTGCACCACCAGGAATTGGTTGTAAAATTGGAGTTTCAACTTCTAAATAGCCTTTGTCATTATAAAATTCGCGAATACTGTTAGTGATTTTAGTTCTTTTAATGAAAGTATCTTTAACCTTTGGGTTGACTACTAAATCAACATAGCGTTGACGGTAGCGCAATTCGGGATCATTGAATTCATCATATACGTTACCTTCGGCATCCTTCTTAGGTAATGGTAAAGGTCTAAGTGATTTACTTAGCATGGTAAATTTTTTCACCATAATAGTTTTTTCACCAACTTGAGTGGTAAAAAGGTCTCCTTCTATACCAATGATATCACCTATGTCAAGTAATTTTTTGTAGACATCGTTGTAAAGAGTTTTATCCTCGCCAGTACAAATTTCATCTCTGTTGAAATATACTTGTATACGCCCGGAACTATCTTGAAGCTCGGCAAAAGATGCTTTACCTTGAATACGACGAGACATAAGTCTACCGGCAACAATTACTTGCTTGCCTTCCTCATAATTAGATTTTATAGTTGCCGATGTGGCATTTAAAGGATATAAAGCGGCTGGATAAGGATTAATACCCAATGCTCTTAATTTTTCCAATTTTTCTCTTCTGATAAGCTCTTGCTCCGATAATTGCATATAAAAAAATTAAGTCGTAAAATTACCTTTTGCTATTAACATACGCAAGACTTAAAACGATTCGATTTCTTCGTTTGGCTTAGTCAAAGTGTAGTGATGCTGAATAGTTTGGGGTGTATTCTTTTTGTGAAATTATATTTAGGATATCTTCCTCTAATGTGGTTACAGGGGTTTCAATTATTCTATTTATTTATCTTCCATTTTTATAAAAAATAAACGTTGGTACACGACGAATATTTAGTCCCCATTCTTCGCCTTGTGGGCTCTTCTTATAGCAATTTCTGATGTAAGTAAATCAGTAAATGGAGCGTTCGGGTATTTTGATGTTAACCGCTCACCTAGGCGTGAGTAATAATTGGTGTTGATAATTTCTTTCTGATAGTAGCTTTACGTTTTATTTCGTTTATCAGATAGAAAGTTGAAGATATAAAGTTCGGCCAAGGGCTCATCTATACTTTTTTCAAAAATTTGAAAGGTAGATAACCATTTTTTAGAGTTTAGTTTTCTATTGGCATCACCCATAAAATCATTAAAATCAAAACCCATTTGCTCTTTCAATATATCAATTTCAAGCAATACGGCAGATTGCTTATTGGTTGATATAACTTCGCAAAGAGCCTCATTGGAAAATGATGTTGGGAAAGCAATGCTGTCGTTATTATTGGCAATGAATTAAATACTATTGCTGTTTTCACAACTACCGAAAAAGTGCTCTGAATTCGAAGCGGTCTCGGGACAATCATCTAAATGAATTCGATAGATACGATTTTCATCAATCAGGTTGTCACCTTCGAAATTAAAATTACCTAAAGAATCGGTGGTAGTTTTCTTCAGAATCTGCTCCATTGATATGCGACCTAATTTACTATAATCTTCAATAATGGATAAATAAATGGTGTTGTTAGTTACTTTTTCTACAATTTGACCTTTAAAACTATACTGAGAAAAACCATTGACGCTTAGTAGAATAAGTAAAATAAAAATTAGCTTTCTTGACATAGAATAGGTAATGAGCCTCTAAAAGAATTGATTTTGTAACAAAGCAATTAAATTTGCGACTTATAAGGTACATCAATCAATCAAAATAATAATCAAATGAGTTTACTAAGAGTTTTGCTCGCTATTTTTTTCCCACCCTTGGCAGTGTTAGGTAAAGGTTGTGGGTCTTTTCTAATTGTTCTACTTTTAACTTTTTGTGGCTGGGTGCCTGGTGTTATAGCCGCATTGGTAATTTTGAACAATCCTAATTAGAACTATAGTTCATGAGATTTTTTAAAGTAGTAACTACAATATTTATCGCAATACTTTTCGTTGCTTGTAATTTTACAGAAGAAATTGACTTTAATGAAGATGGTACTGGTAAAATGAGTATCAGTTTTGACGGAGGAGAGATGATGCAGATGCTACCTTCGACAGATTCGACAAAATTAGACAAGGCGATAGACTCTACCATTGTTTTTAAAGATTTGTTGCGAGATAAGAAAGATAGTATTTCTCATTTGTCTGCTGAACAACAAGCAAAATTAAAACGGTTAGAGCCCTTTAGCCTACATATGAAAGTGGAGCCAGAGAGCGGTATAATGAATTTTGACATGTATACTGATTTTAAAGATGTTTCAGAGGTAAATGATGCATTCAATGCATTTCAAAATGCCAGTTCAGTTGGCCCAATTGCTGGTGGGCAATCAATGCCCGAAAATGCAACTGACGAGACTACAGAAGTTAATTATAGTTTTAAAAAGAATAAATTCAAACGAGAAACGGTTATTCTAAACCCAGAAATGTTTAAGAAAACTATAGATAGTCTTGCCGGAGCAGAGATGTTTCTATCAAGTTCTACCTACACTTTCAAATATCATTTTCCGAAGCGTGTAAAGTCAACTAACATTGAAGAGGCTACTTTTTCTATGGATGGTAAGACGATGATTCATGAGGTTAATTTCTTGGATATGTTGAAAGACCCAGAATCGTTATTGATAGAAGTAGAACTTGAAAAATAGGCAGCTGCTTTTTGTATCTTTGTATTATGAATAAAAGGGTGCAACTTCAAGATTTAGGGTTAAAAGACTATAAGGAAACTTGGGATTTTCAAGAGAAACTTTTCAAGGAAATCATAGACCTTAAGATTAAGAATAGACGAGAAGAGGCATGTATAGATACTCCTAATTATTTGATTTTTGTAGAACACCTTCACGTGTATACACTTGGCAAAAGTGGTGATATTACTAATTTATTGGTAGATGAAAAGGCCTTAGAGGAAAAGGGAGCTTCGTTTTATAAGATAAATAGAGGAGGAGATATAACGTATCATGGCCCAGGGCAAATAGTTGGATACCCTATTTTAGATTTGGATAATTTTTTCACAGACATTCATAAATACTTGCGTTTTTTAGAGGAAATAGTAATACTTACCTTAGCCGATTATGGACTAAAGGCTGAACGCTCTAAAGGAGAAACAGGAGTTTGGCTAGATGTAGGCACTCCGTTTGCGCGTAAAATTTGCGCCATGGGCGTTCGTGCTAGTAGATGGGTTACAATGCATGGTTTTGCTTTAAATATAAATGCTGATTTAGGATATTTTGATATGATGATTCCTTGTGGAATTAAAGGCAAGGCAGTAACTTCTTTAAACGTAGAATTAGGTAAGAAAGAAATTGATATGAATGAAGTGAAAGAAAGACTTCTCAGTCATTTTATATCTCTTTTTGAAGCAGAGTTGATAAAATAAAAAACCGAGGCTCAGGCCTCGGTTTTTTATTTAGAGTTTGGTTTGGTTATTATTTATTATAAGCAGTGAGCATGGTACTGCTCATTAAATCGCCATTTTTCTTATAAGTTTCTTGTTTTACCATACCAACACCTTCTGCTAGCCATACTCTTGAAGGGTAAACTTGATTAGCCATCATCATCTTTGACTGGTTCTCACTATAAACAACATAACAATCATAAGTTCCTGCAGGAGTTGTTACGTTTTCTTTTTTCTCAACTTTTCTGTTTAACATATCTACTGCGATATTCATATTAATACCGCTCATACCAATTTTCATGGTCACATTAGCATCATTTAGATTTTGACCAACGCTTAAATCATTTGGTATTTCAATATCATTACCGCTAATTTCGATATCCATATCACCATATTGTTTCATCATATCGCTCGGTAATAAAGATTCGTAATCCAATGTAACCATATTTCCAGTACAAGATAATTTATAGTCGGTGCTATAAATTTCTTTTCCTTTTTCGTCTTTAAGATTAATGGCCATTGTCGCGTTGGTAGTGCTACCCACTGTATTTGTTTTAGTAACCTTGTATGAGCTTATACCTTCAACTTTTCCCTTCTTGTTATAATTTGTGTATTCCATAGAAACACCTTCTGTCATAGGATAGAATTTGCTACAATTGTCTTGTGCGGTAAGTGAAATAATGCCAATTAAAAAAAATAGTACGAGAAGTGACTTAGTTTTCATTTTCAATAGTAGTTAAGGTTCTAATTAATAACTACTTAAAAATATAAAAACTAAATTAGTTATTTGTAATTAATGTATAATTGGTAGCGAACTGACCATGAAATCTTCAATTTAATGTGTTATCGTATCTTATAAACTTGGATAGTGTTTTCTTGGTCTTTAAAAACTAACTCTGCTTTTTTATTATTGTTGATATCAGCCATGTCTATAACTGAATTTCCGAAAATCGGGAAATTTGGTATTGATTCAGCCTGACTATCAAAAAGGTAAATTTTCTGATTTTGAATATCGGTTACAGAAACATATATCTTATCATTAAGGTAAAATATAATAGGTTTTAAATATACCCCTAGCTCTAATTGAATTTTCTTGTCACGTATTTTTAAAATATTATCGTTCATTATGGCCAAGGTTCTGGTTGTAGCATCCATTCCGTGGTCTTTTGCTAAATTTAGTTTGGTAGAAGAAATCTCCCCTTTTGTATCAACTTGGAATAAATTACCATCTATAGAAGTAAATGTAAATTTGTTTTGATACAATTTTATGTCATTATCTGAAAACGAAAATTTGTCCTTTAAAGGCACTCTAGTTTTACCTACCCTATCGGTAATTTTTAATTGACCATTATCCAATTTAAAAATGAGGTAGTCTTTTTTGCCAATTCTAAAATGTTGAGGCGCGGCTAATATATTTGCCTCTGAGCTTACATATTTGAATCCCTTTACAATATCACCTTTACTATTGTACATAAAGACCTTTTCATTTTGTGTTACCAAAAAGCGGTAATTCTTTTTATTCTCGTAGTCAAAAACGGCAAGCGGATTTAAATTTCCTCCAGAGAATTTCATAGTAAATGGCTTTACTTCATTGCCATTTCTATCTAAAATTAAAAACTCATTATTAGTATTGAAAGCATATTGTAGTTTTCCATTTTTATAAAGATCTACTTGCTGTACCTTGCCTTGAATTGTACCAGACAACTGCTTTTTCCACAAAATTTTTCCGCTATTCGATATTAGATAAAGATTGTTTTCTTGATCTTGAACTATGATTTCCTTTTTGCGGTTATTGTGGTTAATGACAAATTGAGGTAATGTGGCAAGGTCTGTATTAAATTGAACATTGAAGGCAGGTGTTACGGTATTCTGTTCATCCTCCTCTGTAATTTTTTTAATCAAAAAGTTCGAATGGTAGAATCCATCGTCAGCAATAAATTGAGAGCCAAAAACATAGTCGTTGAGGTTGCTTTTATCTAATGAATTACTCAAAGATTTAGAGACTGTTTCCTTAAGTATATCAATAATGCCTTTCAAGTCAGATATAGTTAAGATGCTTGAAGCTGAGGTAAGTTTGTTTTCAGCAGTTTTATAAAGGCTCGTTTTATTGAAGGTATCACCAGTTTTATATTTCGTTAGTAAAGATTCAAGCGCACTTTTAGTTTTAGAAAAAAGAAAGGTGTTTTCAATTATACTTGAATATGTAAATGAAGCCTCACCAATAAAAGGTTCAAGAGGTTTGAAAATCTCATTATTTGAATTTAGCTCCCAAATTTCATTTCCGTTATATTCTTCTGTAGATACTTTTTCATCATTAATATAATCTAATAGCGTAGCTGTACCATATGTTCGTAGAAGTAAAATTTTCTCATTTCCAACTTTAGTTAAGCCAATTTCTTCAACAGTGTTTAAAAGTGAATCTAAAATTGAAGTTTTATAATTGGCAGAAGTTTTATTCTTTGAGAATTTTTTAAAATCATCAAATCCAAAAGATTTATAGTAATGAGCCTCAATAGGTATTAATGTTGCTGTTTTGTTTTGAATAGGCTTTGTATTATTGAAAAGATTTAGAAAATGGTTTATTTCCATATTTGTTTCGGTAACACCATTTAATAAGATTTCTGTATCGTTTAAGGTAAGGTCAAGTGACATCCAACTTCCAAAATTAGATATGCTTTGGTTGGGAGTAAGAATTTGGTTTATTAAACGTTCGCCTTGCTCAATATCAAACCAAATATTCATCACTTTTTCTTTATTGGAAACATCGTAAAACCTCTTCAAAGAAGAATTATTTTTCGGAGAATCAATTGCATCGATAAGCTGTTGTAATAATTTTTCAGATGAGCACGTTACCCAATAATTTTCAACAAACGAACTAAAAAAAAGAGAATCATCAATTTGATACTGAGTAATATATAAATTATCATAAGAATGAGTTTCAATACTTTTATTGGTAAGACGTTCCCAGTTCTTAAATGATAAACTGTCAATAGATATGTAGGTGTATGCTATGTTGGTGCTGTCTAAAGGTGATATGGCAATTAGTCCTTTTTTTTGGTCAGCTAAGTAATCTAATGGTTGTAGTTGGTTCGCAATTTTCTTAAAAGGTTCTAAGGTTTTAAGATTTTGAAAGACCTCATTTGTTGATAGTTCGTCTTTCAAAGATTCAAAATCATTTATTTTAAAAACTAAAGTAGCATTATTCGGCACTATATCTAAAATAGAATTTTCTGTATTAACTTTATTAGTGCAGGTTATGCATGATAAAAAAATCAATGCATATAATAATGTATGCCTCATGAGTTAAAGTTTGTGTAAAGTTATACTATTTGTAATACTAAGATTAGTTGTCGGCCAAAAGCTTAAAGCTCATTCTATGATATTTTGTAGTACCATATTTTTTAATCGCCGCCCGATGCTCTTTTGTAGGATATCCTTTGTTCTTTTTCCAATTGTACATTGGGTATTCGTCATGTAATTTAAGCATATAGGCATCTCTAGCAGTTTTAGCCAAAATAGATGCTGCTGCTATGCTAGTATATTTAGAGTCTCCTTTTATAATACACATATAAGGTATATCCTTATAAGGTTTAAATCTATTGCCATCAACTATAATATTAGAGGGTATTTTTGACAATAAATCTATGGCATTGTGCATAGCTAAGATTGAAGCATTTAATATGTTGATATCGTCAATTATTTCGGGTTGAATATGAGCAATACCATAACAGATGCTTTCCTTCTTCAAAAGTGGTTCTAAAAGTTCTCTTTTTCTTTCTGATAAAAGCTTAGAATCTGTTAAAATTAAGTTTTCAAACGATTTCGGGAGTATGATTGCAGCAGCTGTCACTGGGCCGGCCAAACAACCTCTTCCAGCCTCATCAGTTCCCGTTTCCTTGTGATTTTTATAGTATTTATAGAGCATTGTTGTCTTTATTATAAATTTTAAAAACTATTGCCAGCCTATTTCAAATTGCTGATATTATTATTGGTGATTATAATGCTTTGAAAGAAGCAAAAGAAATGTAAAAAAGATGTGAATTAAGTTTTTAATTTGAGCTTAATTTCTATTTCATTTCGAGTTTGATAAAGTTATAAAGTTAAAATTTTAGTTTAGTTCACAGCACACGGTTTTAGATAATTCGTTTCAAATTAATTATGTGTTTTTCGAATTTGCATTATTAATTTTAAAAGACAAACCAAATGCTAATGTTTGATAATGTTGTCAGTCTTTCTAATGAATAATAGTTAACAGATGATTAAAATCGATTTGCTATTGTTTATAGGTAAAAAAAATGATTTTTAAGAATGCATCTAATTTATTAGGGATTAATATGATTTAAACTTTCACATTTACTTAGCAACAAAAAAATTAACTTTGCAAGGGTAACAAAGCTGCATGAAATATATAATTCTAGTTTTAGTGTTTTTCACATCTTCGATTATTAATGGTCAAGAAAAAATAGAAAGAAGAGGTAAAAAGACCGATTCCCTTTCGCTTTCAAAAAAGGCAATACCACTTAAGCCAATAGCTAAGTTGAAGGCAGATACTGTCGGCATAACTATAAAAGATTATAAAATAATCACTTTCGAGAGAGATACAACCTTTCTAGACACCACCCTTACCATTCAAAAAGAATACAAGTATAATTACTTGCGTGAAGATGATTTTGAACTAATGTCTTTTTCTAATATTGGGCAAGCGTATAATACACTTGGTGTTGATTTAGAGAGAATAAATATATACCCAAGTATGGGGGCAACGGCAAAAGATAGAAAATATCTGGAAAAAGAGCAGATAAATTATTACAATGTCGCCACTCCAATGACCGAGCTATTCTTTAAAACCACATTAGAACAAGGTCAATTGTTAGATGCGAATTTAACGTTCAATACATCTAGAAGGCTTAATTTTTCTATAAGTTATATTGGTCATCGTTCCTTGGGTAAGTATAATAATAGCCAAATACAGTCCGGTAATTTTATTACTACAACCAATTACTTGTCAAAAAATGGAAGATATTCATTAAGGGCACATATTGCTGCACAGAATATTTTATCCCAAGAAAATGGCGGTCTGGCAGAAAAAGAAGCGCAATTCGAATCTGGTGACCCTGATTTTATTAATAGACCTAGGGTAGATGTACTTTTAGAAGATACGGACAATAAGATTTTAGGTAAACGTTATTATTTAGACCATGTATATAAATTGGTAAGAACGCAATTAGATTCAACTAAGTTTGAAAAAACATCACTCTCTATTGGTCATGTATTCGATTATGAAACTAAATATTACCAGTTAATACAATCGCAAAATGACACCCTTTTTGGGGATGTTATTCTTACTGATATTGATGATAAAGCGTATTTGAAAACTTTCTACAACGAAGTAAATGCCGAATTTTATAATAGAACGTTAGGTAAACTTACAGGAGGTATTAATGTTTACAATTATGATTACTATTTCAATAGTCTTTTTATCATTGAAGATGGCACAATTATTCCAAATAGATTAAACGGTACTGAGTTCGGATTAGGGGGTAAGTATGAAAAAAGGATTGGAGGCTTTGATTTCAATGCTGATTTGAAATATAATATTTCTGGAAATTTGACAGGGAACCTTTTGAATGCATCGGCTTCCTATGCCATTAATAAGGATAACAAATTAAAATTCACTCTTCATTCTTCTTCTAGGTTGCCCAATTTTAATTATCTATTATATCAAAGCGAATATTTAAATTATAATTGGGATAATAGTAATGTGTTTGAAAAGGAAAGAATAAGTAGTCTTAAAGCAGAGTTTAATTCTAGCGCTTGGGGTAACCTGATGCTTAAATACAGTAATATAGATAACTATACTTATTTTGCTCCTGTGTCTGAGAATGTAATTGAAGTTGGTTTAGAGAATGCATACATAAAGCCCTTACAAGAGAAGAATGGTATTTCATATTTGAAAGTCAAGTATGAAAAGGAATTCAAAGTTGGAATGTTTGCTTTGAACAATACAGTAATGTATCAGAATGTGACACAAGATGAGCAAGTTATGAATCTACCTCAAATTGTTACTAGAAATACATTATACTTTTCTTCGGATGTTTTTAAGAAAGCCATGTACTTACAAACAGGAGTAACTTTCAAATATTTCACCAGTTATAATATGAATGCCTACAATCCTATTTTGGGAGAGTTTTATGTTCAGAACAAAGAAGAGTTTGGAGGTTACCCTTTACTTGATTTTTTCATAAATGCACGAATCAAGCAAACACGTATTTATTTAAAGGCAGAACATTTTAACTCCGCTTTCTCAGGGTATAATTACTATGCTGCGCCAGATTATCCTTATCGTGATTTTGTAATTCGGTTTGGTTTAGTCTGGAATTTCTTTTCCTAGTTCAAATATTAAGTTACTGTTAATGTGTTTTTTACGGTAGCGTACGTGGATTAATTCCCTGTAAC
>RCMY010000504.1_pt1 | contig 36605 bp, 34 predicted proteins | sample 2041341 | NCBI WGS metagenome assembly RCMY01 (sample SAMN09708234, study PRJNA481090) | Marine sediment metagenome, whole genome shotgun sequencing project. | reverse complement strand
CTTTATGATTTGAGGGGTCTGACATGCACACTTCCCTGTATGAAATTTAGGCACTATTGAGAGTAAAAAGACAGTATATTGCCTAATTTTTATACGGATAGTTAACCGCTTAAATGGTTTCTTGGGCTTTTGCTGCCGGAGCCTGCCCTCTTAGAAAGAGTAGACTAAACGGCTTCGTAAATCAGTTGCGTCCTTTTGATCGTTTTCATAATCCAGGAGTGAAAAGTCAACGGCAACACTAAATTTTTCAAACATCCCGCCAAACTTATATGCAAGATTCAAGGTGTATTCGTCGAGATCTGCATTGTCGATTGGGTTATCAAAACGGGAGAAACGCAATTTAGAAGAAAATGCTTTCTTATATTTATAGCCCACACCGATCTGATAAGAATCCGTCCCGGCTTCGAATGCTGCCACACCCGCAGTTTTGGTGGTATCCGTATACTGGTAATAGGCCGCTTGTCCCAGGCCTCTGTATACCCTGGCATCGCCTGCCGAACCGCCAACTGTTGTGTAGCCTGCAAAGAGATCGACATCGTATAGATTCAAGCCTGTGCTGAAGCCGAGCAGGTAGTTGTCGTCTTTGGTGGAATCGTCATAGTTTGTGTAATAATATTGGGCGGCCAGGTATGGCTTGGTGGGCACGGTAGCAAAGGAGTATTTTGCATCGGCATAGAAGCCAATAAGCTCATCGAGCACATCTGTATAATGGGCCTGAATGGCAAGATTTTCCAGGGATTCATTTTTCGCGTACAGTGAAACAATGCCGTTATCTCCGATATCATAAAAATCACCTGGGCGACCTGAACCATTCTGTTCGTAGTCAACAAACGCCCCGTCGCCATAACTGGTTTCGTCTGTACGTGTCTGGTATTTATTCACCCAGCCGGCACTGAGGGTTGTCCCAGGAATATCGGTGTTAACTTAAAAAATATCCTTCAAAAGATTCCTTAATAAGCCTTGACCCTGAATTGGCGATGAGAGGCAGATTAATGTGTTGCCTGCCTCCTTTAAAGCGGGTGTTGTATAAGTCGTATTGCAGGTATGCCTCTGATAAAACGACGCCGCTTGCATCCATGCTCCCGACCGTCACACCACTATCGTCATCGCGTGCACCAATAAATGAGGCTTGGAATTCACCACCCAACCGCAGGCCGTAAAACTTCCCTGTCTCGTATTTAAGGTGACCTCCATTTGCCCAAATACTGCTGTCGCTCCTTGTGTCGCTTTCGAAGGTCTCAGCATAATAGTAGGACTTCAAACTGCCTTCGACTGTCCCTTTAGTAAAGGCCTCTTTTAAAGAAGCTGCATCGTCATCGGCAACACTATTTGTGGTTAAACCTAGCAAGGCAATACTTCCGACAACAACAATACTGTATAATTTGGCCATAACCCCTCCCTGTATTTTGTCCTTGGTTGATAAAAATTAAGACGATAACAATACGGACTTCATGATAACTTGACTGCTTTTACGAGAAAGACCTCGACTGTCAAAAATCAGCCAAAAACTGATACGACAACGTTATAGCAAAACCCATTGGCCATAGTTGTCACGGCATGCCGTTGCCAATGTTGTTTCGTTTCTCCCATCGATGACACTTGTTATCTCAGCGGTTCAGCAGATATCGGCACTCCTGATCACTGCAGCCTGTGGTGTCACTCTATACATGTGTCCGCTGTCAGGATTATTCCATGATACGGGGTGACCCGATTGACCCTGCTCGTATACCCTGCTGAGCTGCTGGTTATTATATTTGTCCATCTCATTGCCTATGATATAACCAGCCATGGTTCCCACTGCAGCTCCCCCGGTTTTTTTCACTCTCCATCCGTAGTAGTTGCTCCCACCTCCTCATTAATTAGAGTTGAGAGCCGACGCCGAGAATGGGCACAAAAACTACTCCTTGGAAGTGCTCTATCTTAATCATTAAGTTCCTTTTAGAATTCATTCTTGAGCGAATGGCTTGCTCCACGGCACATCTAATTTGTTGATAGTGTTACAAAGGGAAGTATAATCCTAAATACCATACCTTTTTCACCCTTCCGCTCATATTGTAAAATTCCGCCATGTGCTTCGGCTATTTTTTTTACAATCGATAGCCCGAGACCAGTGCCCTCTTTTTTGCTGGAGAAAAATGGGTGAAAAATCTCATTGATATTGTCAGCAGAAATTCCTTCACCATAATCTTCTACTTCAATGGAAATATTTTCTGTATCCAGTTTACTACGAATAATCACCTCTCCACCTGCCTGAGATGCTTCTACGGCATTATTGATTAAATTGAGTAAAGCTTGTTGCAAACGGTGATAATCGAAAGAGCAACTCGATAGGCCATTGTGTAATTGCAAGGACAGCTTAACATCGTGTGTTCTGGTTTTTTCCTCAGTAATAAGCATTGTTTCTTGAAGGAGCTTATTGATATCATCATCCTGACAATTCAGATCAAAGGGTCTGGCAAAAATCAACATATCATTTACCATTAATTCGAGTCGTTCTGTCTGTTGTAAGACCATATCCAGTTTTTTGCTGGTCCTATCTTCATCCGGTATTTTACTACGGATCTGTCTAACCAAACCTCCAATTGCAATGAGTGGTGTTTTCATATCGTGAGCGACATATGCAACAGCCTGCCCGATAACAGTCAGCCCTTCCTCCTTCCTTCTCATATTTTGGTGTATTATCTCTCGTCCTTTTAGCCAACCGACTAGAATGCCTATGACATTAAACAGGAGAATTTCCAACAGATTCCCCAGATCGTGATCAAGTTGACCACTTGAATTTCCAACAACAACCGGCAGATACAGGGCTGTAATAACAAGAGATACAACCAGTCCACCGCGCAGGCCAAACCAAAAACCCGCGAGGATAATTGGTAGAAAGTAAAGCTCACGATAAATTACATGAGAAACTGTATCTGCCTGATTGGTCTTGTAGTGAAGCATGGTCACAAGAACAATAATGAAAAAAACAAAAATGACCTTGCAGACTGTTTTCACATTGACTTGCATCGTTTTCTCCAAGGTTCTGTCGCAGCATTGTTATTTGGTGCCCTTTCTTATCAATTCAAACCCAACTCGGTTGAAAAAACATCCAGAAGGACAGATCAAAATTAAACCCGGCAGCTTTTTCCATGAATTTTATGGCACCCCTTTTCCCCGATGCTTTCCTGTACGGTCGATCGGTTGTCAGGGCCTCCCCTTTGTGCCAGGTGGTGTCATCAAAGCCGATTTACCTATTTCGTGCAGACTGGCTGACAGCTTCTAGCCTCCCTCCTCAAGTGATTCAGCCAGCTGCAAAGCAGCTTGGTCGACCTTTCAGGTGTGACCACCAATATACGTGTCCCGGCTGTTAATTATCTCAACCAAAGCCTCTGTGGTATGAAGAAAGGCATCATAAAGTTCTGTATACAAATGAGCGTTTTCCAGTGCAGTCGCTGCCTGACTCCCCATCGAACAAAATATTTCCAATTCAAAAGTGGAGAATTCAGGGAAATCTCTGGAGATTCCCAGTAGACCACAGGCATATCCTTCTGTTTCAAGAGGCGTAAATACCATATCAGATAAAAACGGCATTCGTTGACGCTGTAGATGCAGATCTTCGTCTGTAAGAACGTCATCTATCGTGATGACTGTACCTTGATGGCCAAGACAGTGGTCAAAGGCATTGAGGTTATGAAATCTTTTTACCTGTACCTCTACCTCTGTTTCAAACCCATGGGATCTATGCAGGGTGAGAGTTGTTTTCGTCTCATCCAGCAAAAGAATGAGCACTTTTCTCGCATGCATGAGCCTTGCTGGTAACCCCAACATTCAAACAGCGAGAGACCATCTGTCTACCGAGAATAACGCCCTAAATCGATTTCCTAGGCATTTCGAAGGAAATGAGAGGTTCGATCATTAAAACTTCCCTCTCGTATTTCCAATAATTGATTTTAGCTGCAGAATTGTAAGCCATTGAATATTAATTGTAATATTTCCAAACGGCCCGTGGTTGTATGATTATTGGGTTTACTCCTATTTGAAGATTCTCTCTACCTCTTTATAAACAGCTTCTGGCAAGTCTTGACAATCTGGATCATATAATTTTTAAAACTTCAACGTATAGCCATCCCCCATTTCAACAATCTCAAATTCTTTTTCTTGTTTCTTTTTGGCTGATTTACGATCACTAACTGCTTGCGCTAGCAACTTTGCTTTTGCTTCACTGATTTCCTTTTCAGACATAGGAAAGTTTAAAGTGAGACCACTTTCCCCATATTCATAAGTATGTACCCATATTTTTTCTTTTTGTTTCTTAGGGGTTCTTTTCTTTTTAGCCGCCTCAGCCGTCTCGATCTTTTCAGCCGCCAGAATTTCTTTTTCAGACATCGGAAATGAAATTGTATAACCGCTTTCCCCCATCTCAAATGTAGTCATACGTTGTTCTGCTATCGAAAAAGTAGGAATCAACAATATGAGCAATATGATAAAAATAGGAGGAATAATACTTTCGATATTTTTCATTTGTAGCCTCCCTCCTTTTTTGAAAATTCAAAAGACACAATAGCTATTTCTAGTTGCTGTCTTTAAAATAAGAAAAGCATATTGCGTACCAGTGATACAACAATAAAACTAAGTTGCTAAATTCATTTATTATTTAAAATATTTACTGTTTTTCCCTACCTAATTAAGGTCGTTTATTACCTAAATAACATACACTACAATCCAGTTTTATAGCGTGACCTGTACACAATCTGTACAGGTATACCTTGATGTTCGGCAATAAATGTACTGATTAATACGATCCTTAATGCTATGAAAAAGGAGCCATTTATGAAGAAAATTATCGTATTTGCCAGCCTGCTGGGTTGTGCAAGCATTGCCTGGGCTGGTGGTTCACACGAGGGTGGGCACCACCATACGACAGACGAACATTAGACAGCGCCCATGTCCAACGCCAAAGAGAAAAACCCTGTATCTTCAGACAGCTATTCGAAAGCAGAAGGGATGAGATTAATTATGGAGTTATGCGCCCGATGTCATGGACACCAAGCTCTGGGGGATGGGCCTGACGTTGCAGGATTACCAATTAAGCCGACAAACTTACAAGCGATGGCCGGCAGACATCCTGACGGAGATTTTGCTTGGAAAATCAAAAAAGGCCGTGGGGAAATGAGCTAGAAGAGCAGGAAATATGGCATTTAGTCATCTATATCAAGTCTCTAAAGGGACATAAGCACGATTGAACAAAACACCGCTGTCTCTGTCTGTTAATGCAGCAGGAGAGATCGCAACCTTCGAACGGTTGCTGAAATTCACCTTGCAACCAGGGGTCAGCCCTCCAGGTTGTATTCTTTAATTTTATTAATAAGAGTTTGGCGAGCGATACCGAGATTTTTTGCAGCAAGACTCTTATTGTTTTCTGTGTCGTGAAGAGTTGCTCGGATCATTTCTCGTTCCATATCGCGCAAAGTCCACCCTCGCGAAGAGAAATCGCTGGCGGCCGGCCTTCCATTTTCCGGCAGAAAACGCGGGGGCAGATCCCGTGGAGTAATTTGTTCTCCAAGGCAGAGTACAACGGCCCTTTCGACAGTGTTCTCCAGTTCTCGTATGTTCCCCACCCAGTTGTATCGCATAAATATATTCAGTGTTTCCGGATGAAATCCTTTAATGTTTTTTTTGTTCTTTTTGTTCTTTTTATCGAGAAAATGATTTGCCAGGTCAGATATATCCTCTTGACGCTCTCGTAGTGGCGGAAGATCAATCGGTACAACAGCTAGGCGATAATAAAGATCCTGTCGAAAGGTTTCTACTTTGATCATCTCCTGAAGGTCTTTGTGTGTTGCAGCTACCACTCGAACATCAACATTGATCGTCTCATTGCCACCGACCCTTTCAAATTGGCCCTCCTGGAGTACCCGGAGAATCTTTGCCTGCGTTGGCAGGCTCATATCTCCAATCTCATCGAGGAAAAGTGTGCCACCGTGGGCTAGCTCAAACCTACCCTTTCTCCTTGAGCTTGCCCCGGTAAAGGCACCGGCCTCGTGGCCAAAAAGTTCACTCTCAAGAAGGTTTTCATGAAGTGCAGAACAGTTTACCTTAATAAAAGGACCCTTCTTGCGAGGGCCATTTTCGTGCAGAGCATTTGCCACGAGTTCCTTACCTGTCCCCGATTCTCCTTGGATCAACACTGTGGCGTCACTCTGGGCGACCAATTTGAGCGTAGAGAAAAGATCTCGCATGACCTCGCTTGAACCAATTATCTTGCCAAAAGAATAGTCCTCCGCCAATCTTTCTTTTAGATAGGCGTTTTCAGTCTTGAGAGTTGAATGGTCAAGCGCTCTTGTCAACACATGTGCCAGGTTATCAATATCAATAGGTTTAGTGATATAATCGTAGGCACCTTTTTTCATAGCTTTTACAACACTTTCTATGGAAGAAAATGCGGTTATCACTATGGTGGGGATATGGTTACCCACATCTTCGAGTGCCTCAAGGGTTTCTATACCGTCCATTCTTTTCATTTTTAGATCAAGGAGGATGAGGTCGAAGTGATCCTTTTGCAATGCGGCAAGAACTTCATCCCCATCACATGCCTCAGTTATTCTGTAACCAAGCCTTTCGAGGTTTAACTTGAGCATTGTTCTGTGTCCGACATCATCATCCACTAACAGCAATTGAGGTTGTTTTTGTTGTGTATCAATCATGTTCTCTCCTTAAGAGGGAGCACAATTGTGATAGTTGTGCCCGCATTAACAACAGAGTTTATCTCAAAATAACCATTGTGCCGCTCCACAATTCGGTGACTAACAGCAAGGCCCAACCCAGTACCGCTTTTTTTTGTTGTATAGAAAGGATCAAACATTCTACTCTTGGTTTCTTCAGACATCCCACTGCCTGTATCGGATACAGAGATTCGACACATCTCCTTATCACATCTAATATTTAGCGAAACTTCGCCACCGGGCAGTGTCGCCTGGATACTATTTTTCAGCAAATTCATAAGGGTTTGTATCAGGAGGTCAGTGTCGCCGTATAGTTCAGTGTTTTCATCATATTTATGAACAATGCTGATCCTCTTCTCCACAAAGTCTTGTTCAAGCAAAGTGACTGTTTTTCCTACCATAGCTTTTATATCTATCTTTTCGAAATTAAGTTCTCGGGGAGCGCCAAACTGGAGGAGTTCGGTCACCAGGTGGTTCAATCTATCAACCTCACTTATCATGAACTTTGAATATTCTCTGCAAGCATCTGACGCACCATCCTCAGAACCGAAAAAATGAGCCAAACCTCGCAAAGTTCCGAGAGGGTTACGCACTTCATGAGCAATACCTGCTGCCATGGCACCAAGGGCGGCAAGCCTCCTGGAGTGTTCTAATTGTTTTTCCATCGAGCGTATTTCACGCACATCTCTTATAACCAGAACCCTGCCAATCCTATTACCTTGATGATCCTTAAGTTGGGCACTACCCATCTTAATGGGTATTGATTCATTGTTAAGAACCTCAAGATCTGCATCCTTTTCTATCACATTGCTTTGTGTGGTGAGTGTTTCCTGTGGGCATGCCGGAAAAATATCCAAAACTTTTTTTCCGATAATATCATTGGGGCGACGCTCGAACAATTCTTCAGCATTTCTATTGCATGATACGATATACCCTGCCTGATCCAGAGTTATAAGTGAATCCGGAATGCTTTCCAGAATATTACTGGTGTAGAGTTGGGTGTTAAGCAGTGTCGCGTGGGTAACACCCATTCTTTGATAGAGGTAAAGAAAATATAATCCTGCAAAGAAAAGAAGAAGCAGCATAACCAGCATGAAAATGGTGTGATACATATCCTGCTGCCTGGTCTTCTCATACTCACTGGTATAAAAACCAACAGAAATATACATCTGTCCTTTCGGCTTGAAGGCAAGATTCCATTGTTCCCACCGGCTTTCCATCATCGACATACCATGCATAGATGTCGTAACAGGATTAAATTTCTGGGATATTTCAAAAATATTTTCGGGCCAACTTATTGAAAAAACTGGACTGTCCCCGACTTCTTTTAAATCAGAGAAATTTTTGAGAATGGCTTGTGAAATATTCCCCTGTGATACCACAACTGCGTTATCTTCATCAATAATTCTGATAAAGGCGATGCCCTTGTCCTTTAACACTTCAATCGCAAGATCTTCCAGAGGATTATGTCCTGCAGATTTACGAAACATCATCGATGTTCGAGTTCCAGCCTCAAAAGCGTGGATCATTGTCTTTCCCTGCCTCATAAAGGAAAGTTCCATGAGTTTTTGACTACGGTCCCTGTTTTTGATGGTTGCAATCACAAGAATGCCAATAAGCATGACACTGATTAGTAAAAGGATGACAGCCGGTTTGGAAATAGCAAATGTCTTTGGGGCATTGAGGATCAGGTTGTCTTGCATCAAATTCACCTTGAGTCGAAGGTTGTGTAAATAGAGAGTAGCAATTTTCCTGCCAAGACAACTGCTAACCTCACAACTCAGTATCTTCGAAATAGTGCCTCTCACAATGTGGTTAAGAAACTCTCGATTAGTTGAAGAGATTCTCATTTAAGGTATCTGTGGGCCCCAACCAACCCAATATCCACATATTAAGTGTACAATAATTATACAGCGGCACCCGGCGAGTGTCAATTAACTGGACAATGCGTATGGTCAACTATTTGGGTGCTGGCGTATTGCCTCATGAGTAAATCATCGCGTTTCGTTCACGTTGCCTGCACATGGACTCTGCTATCCTTTAACCAGACCTATTGGCATAACTGTTGCAATTGACAGGAGTATGAAGGGTGCTCCATCTCTTAGCTCACCTTTAACTATAATTACCTTTGATTACTATCATCACTGATCTTAATGTGAATGTAGCATTGAAGACAATAAGAGCACGGACTGTGGTCATAAATAAGCTTTCTCAACTGAACACAAAAAAACGCAAGGAGACCTCGATGAAAAGATTTTTGTTATTGTTTGCACTGGTCAGTTTAATTTTTGCTGGTAATTCCATGGCTATGGAAGGAATGGACCACGGTAACAGTACCGAGGATGGAAGTTTTACTTATATGGCTATGGCTGGGGACATTCATACCGAATTTAAAATAATGGATCTGGCCAGTATGAATATGAAAGATCCAGACGGCAAAACCCATCATGTCATGGTTACGTTTACGCGTGACGGTAACAAAATTAATAAGATAGTCGGGAAAGTGAAACTTATCTCTCCTAGCAAAAAGGAACAAATCGCCGATTTAAGGGATTATGGTGGAGGCATTTTTGCCGCCAATTTTATCGTTGACGAGCCTGGGAAATGGGGTGTCATCTGCCTCTTCAAGGCTGGAGCTGAAAAGCAAACGCTTAAATTCTGGTACCCTCACATGGCAATGTGATTGATTTCTGCAGCAGGAGCCGGTCATCGCCTTTGAGAACGATGACCGGTTACCCGACAACCAATACCTCGGCAGTGTTGCCCTTTGCCAGGTCTGTTTCCCTCAAAGAGGAGATCCCCGTGCTAAGCATAATCAGACAACTCACAACGGTTTACTCAGTGCGATTTGTTTTCATCCAACTCTTCTGCCTCCTCGGACTTGTATCAGCCTTTGTCGAAATAGCTCAGTCCCAGTCCGGAGACTTTACCCTCACTCTTGAAAAGGCGGTGCAGGCTGCACAGCTCAATGATCCCTGGTTGGCAGGCAACCGGCACTCTCAAGATGCAGTCGAAGCAATGAGCGTTTATGAGGGAACACTGCCGGATCCGCAAGTATCGTTAGGGTTCGCCAACGTACCGATCGATACCTTCGATTTTAGCCAGGAGGCCATGACGCAGTTTAAAGTAGGCGTGACACAAATGTTCCCGCGCGGAGACAGCCTGGCGATTAAGCGAAAGCAGCTGCAAACGGTGGGTAGTCAGTTTCCTTTTCAACGTCTGGATCGTAAAGCAAATATTGTCGTTACTGTGAGTCAGCTCTGGCTTGATGCATATAACGCCCAGGAGAGTATCGCGTTAATCCAAAAAGATCGCCCATTGTTTGAACAGCTGGCAGATATTGCTGAAGCCAGCTATTCAGCCGCTTATGGAAAAACCAGACAGCAGGATATTATTCGGGCTCAATTGGAGCTCACTCGACTGGATGATCGACTCACCATGCTCAAACAGAAGCAAGAAATGTTCATGGAAAAGCTTTCTGAGTGGGTGAGTGAATACTTTCGTGAGGAATATGGGGAAAAATTGAATTCCGGATCACCTCTCCCCTGGTCACAATTGGCGTTGGCCAAGAAGCTCCCCGACATAAAAATGCTGCGGGAGTCACTCTATTTATCGACTAAAGAAGCTGATGCTCAGCAATTTTATGAATCTGTATCTAAACACCCGTCGCTGCTTGCCCTCGACCGGGAGATAGAGACCAGTAAAATCGGTATTGATCTTGCCAGACAAAAATATAAACCGGCATGGGGGGTCAATGCCAGTTATGGCTATCGGGCTGAGGACCAGAACGGGAGAGACCGGGCTGATTTTGCCTCTGTAGGTATTAGTTTCGACCTGCCTTTGTTCACGAGTAACCGCCAGGATAAGGAAGTCCAATCTTCAGTTTCCCAGACCGAGGCAGTCAAAACGAAAAAGTGGTCACTTGTGCGTAAGATGATAGCCGGTTTTGAAAAGACCAGAACACAACTCAAAAGGCTGAATGAGCGTCAAGTACTCTATAAGTCTCAATTATTGCCACAAATGAGCGAACAGGCCGAGGCCTCTCTTACAGCATATACCAATGACGATAGTGATTTTGCCGAAGTCGTCCGATCCCGAATTGCTGAATTGAATGCGCAGATTGATGCCTTGGGCATAGATGTGGAGAGACAAAAAACCATTGTCGAGCTGAACTACTATTTTATGGAAAATGCCGATGATATCATTGCAAAAAAATAGCTCTGTGGGAGAGAGAAAATGAAGAGACTTATAAGTATACTGGCATTGCTTGTTGTTGGTGCTGCCATTGGCTCCTTCATCGCCATTACTTTCTACCCCAAGTTGAGAGGCTATTTCCCATCTCTTAATGTTGCACAGAACAGCGCTCCGCCAACGGCCGAAAAGAAGCCGTTGTACTGGGTAGCCCCGATGGACCCCAACTATAAAAGGGATAAACCCGGAAAATCACCAATGGGCATGGACCTCATACCCTTTTATGGAGAAAAAGAAAGTGGATCAGAGGCTGGCCCCGGTACGGTAAGAATTTCTCCCGATGTGGTTAACAATCTGGGAGTACGAACCGCTGCAGCACATCTTGGTTCACTCCATTCTGAAATTAATACAGTTGGTTATGTGAAGTACGATGAAGACCATTTAGAGCATATTCATCCAAGGGTTAATGGATGGATTGAAAAACTCTATGTCAAAGCATCTGGCGATCCGGTAAAGAAGGGGGAACCGCTGTACAATCTCTATTCCCCGGAGTTGGTTAATGCCCAGGAGGAGCTGGTGATGGCGCTTGAGCGCCAGAGACCTCGCCTCATTAGGGCTGCTGAGAATCGCTTAGCATCGTTGCGAGTACCGGCTACGGCAATCAAGCAGATAAAAAAGAGTGGAGATGCAAGGCAAACTGTCATCTTTTATGCACCACAAGACGGAGTAATTGCAAAATTAAACATTCGACAGGGTTTCTTTGTCCAACCTGGTTCTACAATAATGTCGATAGCTGCCCTTGACCCGATGTGGGTGGAGGCCGAGGTGTTCGAGAGGCAGGCTGCAGAAGTTGCTGTTGGACTTCCTGTCACAATGACCCTTGATTATCTGCCCGGTAAAGAGTGGACTGGCGTTGTTGATTATGTATACCCCGAACTCGATGCCAAAACACGAACCTTGAGAGTTCGTCTGCAATTTAAAAATAAAGAGGGATTACTTAAGCCGGATATGTTCGCCCAGGTTGTCATTCATCTAAAAAGTTCTCAAAAAATTCTGCTTGTACCAAGAGAAGCGGTAATTCGGTCCGGCCGTTCCAGTCGAGTAGTGCTGGCTCTCGGAGAAGGTCGCTTCAAGTCTATCACTGTCGAAGTCGGACGTTTCGATGAGCAGTCTGCCGAGATCCTGTCAGGACTTTCCGAGGGAGAAAAGGTTGTTACTTCCGCGCAGTTTTTAATCGATTCTGAGTCGAGTAAAACATCTGATTTCAAGCGTATGAATCACAGTGAGGCAGATGTCCAGAAGAGTGTCTGGGTTGAGGCCACTATCAATAGTTTGATGGCAGAACATCGGATGATCAACGTATCACATAAAGCGATAAGTGGATGGAATTGGCCGGAAATGACCATGGATTTCACAGTGGCAAAAGATGTTGATTTTGCCTCACTTAAAGCCGGCATGGCCTTGCATGTGGAGCTAACCAAAATCCAGGATGAGCAGTATCAGATTACCAAGATCCACATTCCCAGTGCAGGCGATGAAAACAAAAGCCTTGATGAGCTGAACACAGATGACATGAGTCTGGACGATATCGACCCGGATAAAGTGAAACATGACTCCCATAAGCAATAGGGGACACATACAATGATTGCATCTATTATACAATGGTCGGTTGGTAATCGTTTCTTCGTCTTGCTGGCTACCGCCATGCTAGTAGCTATTGGCCTGTATTCACTGAAAAATACCCCTGTTGATGCATTGCCGGATTTATCAGATGTCCAGGTGATCATAAAAACATCTTATCCTGGCCAAGCCCCACAGGTGGTTGAAGACCAGGTGACCTATCCTCTGACAACCGCCATGCTTTCCGTACCGGGTGCTGTGACGGTCCGAGGTTACTCATTTTTTGGTGATTCTTTCGTCTATATAATTTTCGACGAAAAAACAGACCTGTATTGGGCAAGAAGCAGGGTACTCGAGTATCTCAGCCAGGTTGCTCCCTCATTACCCGAAAACGCCAGGCCTCAGTTGGGCCCAGACGCCACCGGCGTGGGCTGGGTGTATCTCTATGCCCTGGTCGATAAAACCGGCAAACATGATATCAGTCAACTACGATCGCTGCAGGATTGGTTCTTAAAATATGAACTGCAAACCGTTGCCGGCGTCTCGGAGGTTGCTGCCGTGGGTGGTATGGTCAAGCAATATCAGGTAAAGGTTAACCCTGATAAGTTACGGGCCTTTGGTATTCCACTGTCGAAAATACAAATGGCAATTAAAGCCGGCAACCAGGAAATCGGTGCTTCGGTAGTTGAGATGGCTGAAGCTGAATACATGGTAAGAGCCACCGGTTATCTGCAGAGTGTAAAAAATCTGGGCAATATACCGCTCGGAGTAACAGACAACGGCGTCCCGCTGCTGTTAAAAGATGTGGCGGAAATAGGCACTGGTCCACAGATGCGACGCGGCGTTGCCGATTTAAACGGTGAGGGGGAAACGGTGGGTGGCATTATCGTCATGCGTTTTGGCGAAAATGCCCAAAAGACTATTGATGGCGTTAAGGCAAAACTGGAGGAACTTAAAGCAGGTCTTCCTGACGGGGTTGAAATCATACCGGTCTATGACCGAAGTGCCCTGATCGAACGTGCAATTACAAATCTCTGGCATAAGCTGCTGGAGGAATTTGGTGTGGTCGCTTTGGTTTGTGTTGTCTTTCTCTTCCATGTTCGTTCTTCCCTGGTGGCGATTGTCAGCTTACCAGTAGGTATCTTGACCGCTTTTATCGTCATGCACATGCAAGGTCTCAATGCAAACATAATGTCTCTGGGCGGGATAGCTATCGCCATCGGCGCAATGATCGATGGGGCCATAGTCATGATCGAAAATATGCACAAGCACATGGAGAGAACACCGATTACCAATGAAAACCGCTGGGAAATTGTTGTAGAGTCAGCAAGCGAAGTCGGTCCTGCTCTCTTTTTCAGTTTAATCATTATTACCGTCAGCTTTGTCCCTGTTTTTACCCTGGAAGCACAGGAAGGAAGAATGTTTTCTCCTCTGGCGTTTACCAAAACCTACGCAATGGCAGCCTCAGCAGCCCTCTCAATAACGCTGGTACCGGTGTTGATGGGATACTTTATCAGGGGTAAAATTTTACCGGAACACAAAAATCCCCTTAATCGTTTTTTGACAGCAGTCTACATGCCTGCCCTTAAAACTGTATTGAGGTTTCCTAAAACTGTCCTTCTCGGAGCCCTGCTTGTACTCGCCATCGGTATCTGGCCGCTCGATAGGATCGGCAGCGAATTTATACCTCCGCTTGATGAAGGAGACCTTATGTATATGCCCACCACCTACCCCGGCATCTCCATAGGCAAGGCAAGGGAGGTGTTACAACAAACTGACAAGCTGATTCGAACCGTCCCGGAAGTGCAAACTGTCTTTGGTAAGGTTGGCAGAGCGGAAACGGCAACCGATCCCGCCCCACTCACCATGATTGAGACATTTATTCAACTCAAGCCACGGGATGAGTGGCGTGAAGGGGTAACTACCGAGAGTCTGAAAAAGGAGCTCAACAACCTGGTTAAAGTGCCTGGCTTAACCAACGCCTGGGTAATGCCGATCAAGACGCGCATTGATATGCTGGCTACAGGTATAAAAACGCCAGTCGGTATAAAGGTTGCCGGACCCGATTTGAAGGTAATCCAGGAAATTGGCATGCAAATTGAGACGGTTTTAAAAGATGTACCGGGAACCGCGTCAGTTTATTCCGAAAGAGTTGCAGGTGGTCGCTATATCAAGGTTGATATTCAACGGGAAAAAGCTGCCAGGTACGGCCTGAACATCTCTGATGTCCAACAGGTTATCGCCTCTGCGATAGGGGGCATGAATGTTACCCAGACAGTCGAAGGGTTGGAGCGATACCCGGTGAACCTGCGGTATCCCCAGGACTATCGCAACTCGCCGGAACAACTCGCCCTGCTGCCGATAGTTACGATGGCTGGACAACGGATCGCCCTTGCTGATGTTGCCAATATCTATGTTGAAGATGGGCCACCGGCAATAAAAAGTGAAAACGCCCGCTTGAACGGCTGGTCTTTTATCGATATTGAAGGTGTTGATATAGGCAGCTATGTGGTTGAAGCTCAGAAGGTCGTTGCGGAGAAAATCAATCTGCCGGCGGGGTATTCTCTGAACTGGTCGGGACAGTATGAATACATGTTGCGGGCAAAAGAAAAACTGACTTACGTGGTTCCTTTAACACTCACCATTATTATCATTCTACTCTACATGAATTTCCGCAATTTTGTAGAAGTTGCCATAATTATGGGGACCCTGCCCCTGGCAATGGTTGGCAGTCTCTGGTTGATGTACCTGGAGGGGTACAATTTTAGCGTGGCGGTCGGTGTCGGCTTTATAGCTCTTGCCGGAGTCACGGTTGAAATCGGAGTAATAATGCTGGTTTATCTCAACCATGCTTATGAAAAGATGCTAGCCGATGCAAAGAATGAAGGCGTTACACCTGGGCAAGATGAGCTGTCTGAAGCCGTTCTGCATGGTGCCGGAATGCGAGTTCGGCCAATTATGATGACAGCTGCGGCGATCATTGCTGGATTGCTGCCCATATTGTTAGGCACTGGTACAGGTTCAGAGGTGATGAGTCGAATAGCTGCGCCAATGGTCGGTGGTATGGTTAGTGCCGTTGTGCTGACCTTACTGGTTCTTCCTGCAGTTTTCTTTTTGTGGCGAAAACGTTCGCTATGACTCATTACCTTGCGCTATTTCTGGCGTGATCAATGCTCAGGAATTTCGCTATTGAGATTTGGGAAGTGCTGAATTGACATAATCCTGGATGTTTTCCTCAGTTGTCTCCCGAGGTATTTTTAACTTGAAAATAGCCCCATCGTTGTTGTTTTTTGCATAAACTAAATCGCCTCCCAAATCACGCAGGGCTTTTCTCCCAGAGGAAAGAGACAGGCCGTAGCCATCAGGTTTGGTGGTAAAAAAAACGCTGAACAATTTAGATTCATGCTCTTTCGCAACTCCAGGACCAGAATCGACAACTTCAAATATGCAAAAATTTCCTCTTCGTTCCGATCGCAAAACTACCGACTGGCCTTTTGCCGAAAAATCAACAGCATTATCAACCAGAGAGTCAATGACCCGGGGAATAGAGTCAGCAGTCACCATTGATGGACAGCCACCTTTATCGAGATCAAGAACAATTTTTACTCCTTTGGCTACAGCACGTTGGTTATGCACTGGAAGTCGCTGAAGAACTAACTCGTTCAAGTCATGGGACAAAGTCAGATCACCCAGAGGTGTTCTGAATTGCCCCAGGGCATCAAGAAGCCTCTGCAGACGATTGATTTCATAGCGCATATCATCGTCTTCTGCACTTTTGTCATTTTTTCTCGATTTTTGATGAATGCCCTCTATTTGCCTCACAATATCCTGCACTTCAAAACTGAGGGCCGATGCTGCTCTGCCAAGTGCAGTAACTCTTTCGTTTTCAAAGAGCTTCACTTGCTGTTTTCGTTCTCTGTCCGACAACCAACCTATGAGCATTGCAACTATAAAATAGAGACCGATCTGCGTTATAACAATTAAAGGCCCTTCAGTGTGATGACGGCTAACCACCATGGGAATTCCAAAGAGCAGACTGATAAGTGTGGCGGTTGCGGCACCCTTGTATAAACCGAACCAAAAACTGGCGAGAATGAGCGGGATGAAATACAATTGTTGATGCAGTACATGAAATCCCGGGTCGGTACCATGGTATAAAATATGTACTGTCGAAATATAGATAATAAGTGCCGCGAGCGTACCTATTTTAAAAATCATGTCGTCCCCCTTCTGGTTGATTTATCTCTTATCCTTAATGCCCACCTTGCACTCTGCATACCAGTTCCAAATCAAGTAGATATTCTCCTGAAAACACAAGAAATTCAACAGGGAAGCACAACGTGCCTACTAGTTTTGAAAAAACAAAGTGTCAAATAATTAGACGGGAGATTTTTATAAGTAATCCAACGTAACATCATAGCGGCTTTGTCCCAGGTTTAGGTGTCCAAATATTGGACAATGGATCAATATTATTCAATCTCACCCACAAGATACCTCTAATTTTATCAATACAATTAGTAAATTATAAAAATTAATTAGCCTTTAAGACATTGGTTCGATATCTGCAAGTAGATAGTAAAGCTATCAGATAAATAACTTTGATGCAGATATCGGCCGTTAGATTTTTCAATAAAAAACAAAGGAGTATTAAGCAATGAACATATCAACAGACAAAACAATACAAAATCAACATATTGCCAGCGCCAACAACACGGTAGATTACGATCATTTCCATGTAAAAGAGAAGAGAATGGGTGCACGCTGTAGGACTGTTGCCCTGATGGCGGTTGTCTCCGACGGCAAATTCAAATATCATTTCTGCCTCGTTGATGAATTGTCCCTCGATGGGATACGGCTGAGCAAAATCCCTGCAGATTTTGATGAAAAGAATGGAAAAAACAGAGCCGTTGTCCTTGCACCTTCCAGTGAAATACAGATATCCATCCGTCCATGTTGGGTGCAGACAACAACCAGAGGACTTTACAAAACAGTCGGCTATCAGATTTATACTCCTTCAACAGACTGGCAAAAATTTGTCAAAGAACTGGAAGAAGATAAACAATTTTCCTTCCTGCTCTCTAGTTGTAGATTTGGTGGGACCACGTGATCAATGCCTTCACAATAAGAAAATTGGTGGCTATTGTGTGCTCACGGTAAGTAAAGAACTTCAGAGACAATGGATCAATTTTCGATTGTTAAGCACCTCATTTGCCGGAAGCATCTTTGGCTACGCGAAAACTGGTGTCTGTATAATATTTAGAGGGATCTTTCATGACAACAACTGCATTACCGATCATGCTGGATACCGCCTGCCCCAGAATCGTGAAATCGCCGTCTTTAGATTTCCCCCACTCAGCTACCTGATTGATCCCCCGTATACCGAAATTTTCCGGAGGATAATTAATGACCGGAGTAGGCAGGGTTAATCGTTCCTTCACCTCGCTCTTATTCGACGCCATAAGAGCAAACCATTCTCGGGCTTTAAGCAGTCGGAATCCATAATAACGCGCATAAGCTTCTGCCCCATAACCGGACACCATCAACACGGCACATGAGGCATGCATCGGATGTTGAACGAAAAAACGTTTTCCATCAAAGATGATTGGCTTATAGCCTCTTATTTTCTCGCTTAATTTAACAATTAAATGACCGTCCAGCAGGACATCGTTGTCATCATGGGTAATTTTTCCGATATTAACGTTCAAAAAATCAACAAACTGCTCGTTGGTTACCGGGCTTTCCGAGAGATAAAAAGCCTCGAGAGCTATTTTTTTCTCACCAAAAGGGTTCTCAGGCCCCAGTTTCAGATCCATTGACGGCACCAGTCGCAGCATCGAATTATCATCAGCATGAATTAACTGCTCCAAGCCTTTGGGCAACACACCATATTGGGTTTGATTACCGGCACTTCGCTGTATCTCTATTTTTTGCTGTGGTTCGGGCACAGCACTAGACTTTGAATCGATATAAAATTTGTATGTCAATACACCAAGCGACAGAATCACACTCACCAAAAGTACCCATAGAGCTTGGGCGGGCCATTGAGGCCCTTTGTTTTCATTGACCTCTGGTGAAGTATTGTAAGGACATTCATCTATATCTATAAGCCGCTCTCTCAATTCTCGAACGGTGCCTATACGTTCCAACGGATTCTCTGCGGTGGATGCCATAATGACATTATTGAGAGATTTGTAATATTCTGAAGATTCGGTATTGCTTAATTGTACTTGTTTAAACGGAGTGATCTTTTCGGTGATTTTTCCTTCAACGGCCTCAAAAAGAATCCTGCCAATGGCAAAAATATCGGCAGACTCACGGGCCAGGCTGAAATTGTTGTACTGTTCTGGAGCCATATACGCCAGGGTGCCGAATATTTCAACTATCGATCCGGTAACCGACGGAAAATCAAATCCCATAGAAAGACCAAAATCTGCTAACTTAGCAGAATTTTCTTTCATGAAAATATTCTCCGGTTTGATATCCCTGTGCACGATGCCGCTTTTGTGAACCTTTTCCAATCCTTCCAGAATAGGGATCATGTATTTCGTGATCCACGATTTAATTTCCTCTTCAAATTCAAAGCCGCTCTCATCCATGGTATCGCGCAGGGTCCGCTCGGCCATAAGTTCCATGACCAGATAATCGACTGTGCAGTTTTGTCCCTCATATTCGAAGGTGTCCTGTTTGAATCCATAGATGCGGATGACGTTGGGATGATCAATCTGGGCAACAATTCTGGCCTCTGCCTGGAAACGTTTGAGTGCTAACTCATAGTCAGAAGTTTCCATATTTTCAGCAACCCCTGAAGAGATAACCTTTATCGCCACCTTGAGATCAAGCGATGTGTCATATGCCAGGTAAACAGCGCCCATTCCACCTTTTCCGATAAAACGTATGATCTGATAATTTCCGCCCAGAACAATACCGGGTGACAGCAGCATGTGTGTTGTTATCTCATTCATGTTTTCATTCCTCGCGCCGGCAATTCTCCCGGTACGCGCATCTTTTGGAGAGAAGACCTCCGAATTATTTCAAGTCGTATGAACAATAATGCACGTAATGTCGTCGTGTCCGCCATGAGCGATTGCGCTGGCTAGCAATCGTTCAGCCGTTTCTTCGCAATCAGCCTCTGTTTGCATCATCTGCTCAATATCGTGAAACGAGACCGAATCATGCAACCCATCAGAAGAAAGGAGAAATCGATCGCCGGGGATTATATCCAGCGTCCGGCTGAAGACAACGTCCAGCGGCTCATCTGTACCCACCACATGCGTCAGCACATTCCGATGGGGGGCGGTTTCTCCCATTTCTGCTGTCAAGGCCCCTCTCTCCACCATCTCCTGAATAAAAGTATGATCAGTTGTCAGCAATTGAAGTTTTTCATCTCGCAAGCAATAAATCCGTGTATCACCGACATGGGCGACGACAGCCTGGTCACCACATATGACCATCACTGATAGTGTGGTTCCCATATGCAGACAGCCCGGGTTTTTCCGCATATTGCGTCTAATTTGCTCATCGATATCAAAAAAGATCTCTTTTAAAACTCTTTGCAGCCCCATCCTCGGATTCTCTGGTAGCTTATCAAGGAACCCCGCCAGGGCCGCACAGGCAATCATACTGGCAACTTCGCCGCAGGGATGTCCTCCCATCCCGTCAGCGACAGCAAAGAGCTTACAACTAATACCCCGGGACAAGGTTTGATCATCACCCATGTCTATTCTATAACAATCTTCATTATTGCCACGTCTTGAACCGATTGCACTTCGAACAGCGTATTGAATATGCATGGATTACTGCCTTTTTTCAGATGATGGCTTCTTAATAAAATTCCAATTGATTTTTTCAACCTGCCACATTGCCATTCGATTGATCATCTGGCCTTGCTGGAGTGACAACCACGGCCGGTAAATCTTATCCTGTAAATTAAGAAGTTAAAATATTTGAGGAACTGCGTAACGACCTTCCCTCAAGGGACACGAAGACTCTGCGACAAGGGATCATTTGCCACCAGTCCGTTGCCAATGCCGTCGTTCAAAACATGATGCTCAATATTTTAGATAGGCAAATGACCTGCTGAAGAGAACCGAGAATCCGCTGTTAATACAATTATTTTTGGCTGTTGCGCGGTTGAGCAGAATAGTCGAAGGATATTCCCAGGGCATCGGGTGGTACAGTAAACGATGTCCGAAATGCTCGATCATTTATCCGCGACCTGGAAACACGATATCCTGAATAATATATTATCTTCTGTTGTATTATCCTTCCACTACCATCCAGGAACAAAAGACGAACAGTCAGTGAGTCGGCGCTGTAGTCATAATTGACAACTCCGGACAGCTTCATATTATCGCCAACCAGGTTATAGCTATAATCCAGAGACAGTTTTCCCGATGTGAAATTGCCCCGGCTATCCCCCTTCACCTGAAATAGTATTTGTTTGTCAAGAGATACAACTCGTCCCATATCAGCACAGCCCGAGAAACCAAGAGATATCAGGATAAGCACCGATAGAATAAGTGTTTTCGTATCTGACAGGATGCCAATTTTCATTCGTGACTCCTCCGAGCAGTGGTTTAATTTCTATGGCTACGTCCTCTATAGCATGTAATTGCATATTGTATGCCAAGAATGCCGTCATACGGTTGCGTGTGAAAATGTCATAACTTAAATGAGTTACAGTTTTAACAGCTTGAACAAGGTTTTTTTTACTATCTAAAGAATAGACACTATTATCTTGTACCGCCCTTTAGCTATACAGAATCTGTACAACCCGATACATCTTCCGGTTGTACAGATTCCACGATGCCGAAGATGTTCTTTTATGCAGGAAAACTAACTTAAGCAGACTGAGCGGAGAACCGGAGGTGATGGAACGTATCTGATGTAACCGACCAAAATGGTGCAGTTACTTTTCAGAAAAGGTCCTCAGTCGCAACGCATTGACCAGGACCGAAACAGAGCTTAAACTCATCGGCTGCAGCAATCATCGGGCTGAGCATAATGCCTAAAGATGGATACAAAACGCCTGCCAGCACAGGAACTCCCAGAGGATTGTAAATAAAAGCGAAGAAGAGATTCTGTTTGATGTTTGCCATAGTGGCCCTCGACAATTTTCTGGTCCGTACGATACCGTTCAGATCACCTTTGACCAGGGTGACACCAGCGCTTTCCATTGCCACATCGGTACCGGTACCCATGGCAATACCGGCCTGGTCCTGGGCAAGAGCCGGCGCATCGTTAATGCCGTCGCCCGCCATCGCCACCATTTCCCCTTCATTCTGGTATCGCTTAATGACTGCAGCCTTTTCATCGAGAAGCACATCGGCGACAACTTCGTCAATACCAAGTTTGGCCGCCACTGCCTCTGCTGTCGCCCGGTTATCACCCGTCAGCATCACTATCCTCAATCCCTCCTCATGCAGGTTTTTGACTGCCTGCGGGCTGTATTCTTTAATGGGATCAGACACGGCCAGAATGCCGGGCAGTTTTTCATTGGCAGAGACAAACATGACGGTTTGCCCTTCTTTTCGCATTTCTTCGGCGCGGTCGGCCAGTTCGTCGGTCTATATACCTGCGTCATCCATCAGTTTTAGGTTTCCCAAAAACACGCGCTCACCGTCTACTGTTCCGGCAACACCTTTGCCGGTAATAGAGTCGAAGTCTTCCGGCGCTAGGGTCGTTATTCCCCTCTCCGCCGCCCCTGCCACTATTGCTGCCGCCAGGGCATAGCCATCAAGCTAAGCATTTAAATATTTGACATTATTGTCAACATTTCGCTCTCCTCAAATGTTAACGAAGATACAAACACCTCTGGCGAATAGGCCTGACCCTTTTTCTGGTTCATCCGGTTTAAGCGTAATTAATACTTCCAATAACCAGTATTATTCGGATACGTCTTTGCCATTGCTCCCCTCTCGTTTTCCTAACCAGCGAGCCAACGGGGTTGCGGAAATTCCATGCAGCACCAGGCTAAGAAATACAGTAAGGGTTACAATCATTGCTATAGAACGACCTCCGGGCACTCCCCTATTCAGCACAATGACAGAAAAAACAATCGAGGCAAGGCCACGGGGGCCAAACCAACCAAGAAACAATTTCGAACGTATACTCTCTCCAGTACCTATAAGTGAGAGAAAGATCGGGACCATTCGAATAACCGTAAGGCTTAATACTGCATATAATATCATCGACCATGTAAAATAAGGGATGCAATGACTAACAACAATAGCCCCAAAGAGCATCCAGGTAACCAAGGCTAAGGTCTCACCTATTCCTTCCGCTGCAAAAATCATTTTGTGCGTGGCTTCTTTTGCTTTGTATCCAAAATACAGGCCTCCGGAAAATGAAGCAATATACCCACTGCCATGAACACTCTGGGCGACAGAAAAGCAGGCAATGGCGAGTCCGACAACAGTAATTTGCAACCATACTTTATTTACCCAACCCCTTGCCAAACACCATTTTACACCCCAAATAGCCAGGGATGAGAGACTAAGGCCAACAAGCAGCCCAAACCCAAGTTCTCTAAAAACTAATTTGAGAGCAGAGATTGCGCTACCGCCTGCAGCACCACTCCCATTTGCCAAGGCGATAAAAACGAATAGAATAGGAACACAAAGGCCATCATTGAGCCCACTCTCCACATTCAATCCTTCACGAATTCGAATGGGCACAGTTTTATTGCTGATAATTGCTTTACCAAGCGCTGCATCAGTTGCGGCAAGCATTGTGCCCAGAATAGCAGCTTCAAAAATACTCAAAACATCAAAGATTATTGAAGCAAAAAGAGTACCAAGAAGAATAACACCAGGGAGGCCAAGCAACAACATTCGCACCGGAATGCGGAACTGAGATCGTAACACTGAAAAATCAGTATTTGCTGCATCAATAAAGAGAACTAATGCGAGGGTCAGGTCGGCAAATACCCTGAAATTGATACTTGAAACATCTCCATACAACCAGCCTAGACCAAGAGGCCCCATCAACAAACCAGTAGCCACAAAAACGATCGTTCCGGATACAAAAGTACGTTCCAGGCGACCAGCCACCATGCTGTAAAAGAATACAAACAGTGCGAGTATAGCCAGTTCATCATACATATCGAATTCATCCAAGATAATGTATAGAAAAGACAATCACAAAATTGAATCGACCTGCGCAGTAGTTATCTATCAAAAACTACACGATAATCAGAAAATGTATTGCTTGCACGTTTCAAGAAGCATCAAAAGTTGGATGCAAGAAGTGGTCTTTAAAACTCCATTGGGAACCAACCACGGATTTAACGGCTGGGCTGACCAGTTCCTGACAGCACCGCCGGCAGGATTGCGTGATGTGTATGGGATCCTCAGCGGAACTGTTGCAGGAGTCAAGGTAGATCTGGTTTTTCATGATTTCCAGGCTGATACAGGCGGAGACGATTATGGAACTAAGTTTAACGCCATGCTGACAAAAAAAATGCCGCCAACTTGCTGGCGGTAACCTGACAGGATGTTGAATTTCACAGCAAGGCATCACCCACGGACCTCCGGCAGGAGAATGTTTGCTCAGCAACTTGGCAAGCTTAACCCAGAACCTTTTAGGAACAAGAGATCGTATGTTCCGGATTGGCGGTGCAGAATTCCTGGGCAAACCAGGGACCAAGCCATAACCATCAGCGCCGGCTATGCTGCCTTTCCTGAAAGCCCCGCACCTTTTTCATCATTTTCGCCAGCGTGGATGCGTAGCATTACGCATCCATTAATCTCCATGGTATTGATGCTCTTCGCTGTAACGATACCCTTTCGGATTAACGCGTTGATTGTAAGTTCCTTTGTTATTATACTCGATTCTCCTATCATGTTCCTGGCTGTCTCTACGATAACTGCCATTGTCGTCATTCATATTGGAATCATGGTCATTGCCATTATGAAAATTCCCGTAATTCTCCCTGTAATGGCCGCTATTGTCAGCATTCATATGGTCCGCACCAGAACCATATATTTGGCTATGATTGTTGTTCCCATTACTACCACTCATCATGGCGAAAGCGTTTGTACTAAAAACGATCGCCACAACCCCGATTACGCTTAACCACAATTTTTTCTTCATCATTGTCTTGCCTCCTTTGTTTTGTATATTGAACCTCTGCTGTAAATTGTCCTATGGTTTTAATCAGGTAGAGCAATTGCTGTGCCATTTTTTATTTGGTTATTTTTTTGTTGTGATTACCCTTCTGTGGATAAGGTTCGTTTTTTCAGGGCTCCAGGGGCGGGCAAAGTATTGTCTAAGATTGATACAGGTAATGGGGCAGCTTAGGAGGCGGTCTGTCGAAAAAATTGACAACGTACACGCCAGAAAGGAGAAAACACCGACAGAAAAAAAAGATAGGCGAGGACGATTCTGTCGATTAAAGCGAGTAATAGTAATATGTTAGATCTTTACGCAAGTATCCATAGGCAGTTACTGAAGAATCTGGCCGTTGCGGGAATCGTAGTTTGTCTATTAACCGGCATAACTGTTGCCTTTGTTGAATTTCAACGGGTTGATAGTTTTGTGGCCGGCATCGCGATAAAGGAATCACAAAAGTTAGCAGATCATTATGTTGCATATCATAACGATCGGACTCCGTCATCTCTTGCCAAATTGAAACAGGCAATTCACGAATCCCTTGACCACGATCTTTTTGTCGCGATCGAATTTCTCGATGAAAAAATTGAAGAAGTTACCAGCGAAACCCTGCAGTTCCCTGTTCATCAATCCTCAAACTTACCAAACAAATTCAAGCCATTTAAGATGACAGGTGAAGTCGAGCATCAAACCATAGTGCACGAAGGCCAGATATATATTCGGATTATGGTACCTATGGTCGACAAAATCAATCAGACTACTGTCGGTCATTTCCAGGGGGTCTACCATTTGCACGATGATCAGATGACAAGAATAAAACAGCAAAGCTATTACGCCATTTTGATGTCCTTGCTTGTGGCGATTTTTACGACCTTGTTTATCTACCCTGTCGTTTATAAGCTTTATAAAAAACTTATTAAACGTTCCAGTGAGGTCGTTATAGCAAATACCGATATTTTAAAATCATTGGGTAGTGCTATTGCGCAACGGGACAGCGACACGAATGCACATAACTACAGAGTGACGTATAATTCAGTAAAACTTGCAGAAAAATTGAAGCTTCATAATTCACTTATCAGATCCTTAATTAAAGGTGCCTTTCTTCATGATGTCGGCAAGATAGGGATAAGTGATGCTATCCTGCTCAAACCTGATAAGCTCACAGCCAAAGAGTTTGAGATAATGAAAACACATGTTCTTATCGGGGCAGAGATTATACACAACATCAACTGGCTCCACGATGCGTTAGATGTAATAGCCTTCCATCATGAACGATACGACGGCACAGGATATCTCTCCGGTTTACAAGAAAAGGACATCCCGCAAGTTGCAAGAATATTTGCTATTGCAGATGTTTTTGACGCTCTTCTGTCATCACGACCTTATAAAGAACCATTCACGTTTACCGAAACAATGAGCATTCTGCGAGAAGGTTCCGGCACGCATTTTGATCCGGATTTTTTAGAAGTTTTTGAACAATTAGCGCCGAGCCTTTATGCAGATATATATGCCGAGGAAAATGAAAAGCGACAGAGTGATCAGGTAGATCAGTTATTGAAAAAATATTTTACTCTTGATTTGTAAGCATACCTCCTTTCAGGCAATCGAAGAGATAAAATCTTGTGTTAATACCTTGGGAATAGATGTAGGTTTGGAGTTTTAAAAATCTTTTTCCTCCAAATTTCGATTTCCCAGGTTTGATAACCCGCTCGACAACGCCGACCTCGATGAATATACCCTCAGCCTTGCCTACAATTTCTCTGGAATTCTCGCGAACTGGAGCGTTGCTGTTGATTACTCCATCCTTGATTATGAAAATGATCTTAGGGATGCTAACAGATCTACTTACCCGATTGATTTACTCATTTTAAATAACTTCTGGCTTCCCGCCAGAAGCTTGCCTCTGCTCTGTTGATGAACACTTCAATATGCAAGCACATCTATGTCACGGCGTCTCATTTGGGTTGCCACCAGGAGTTTCCTTGCAAGGCTGAAACAGCTTTCCCCCTAGCCAAAATAATCCAAGAAAATCAGTTTCCTCGACAAGCGGTACCTGTCCATTAATAAGACGTTATGGCCTGTGCCTCTCCTTTGTAACTGTCTAATTATTCTACATGCCATCTGAATACCCTCAAAGCCGATAAATATTATATCAATAATTCAGCAAGATACGTTGAGTCTTCTCGTTCAGTCCATTTTGGTCCGTTTTATGCAAAACAACATATGACATTCAATACTATATCTCGATTTTTTACATTTAAGAGGGAGGGTAACATAATGTGGAAGAGTCTGGTCATTTTCATCTTCCTGACGAACATCATCTCCGGTTGTGGTATGGCTGACCTAAGTAACACGATCAAGGGCAGTTATTATATGAAGACCGGAGAATACAGTCAGGCCGAGGTGGACTTTGAGGAGGCAGTCAAAAAGCATCCGGACAGTGAAAGCGCGCAGTATTACCTGGGACGGTCATTACTTGCCCAGAATAAAGCAGCCGAGGCCTTATCCCATTTCGAGAAAGCAGTGGTTCTTGATCCTGGAGATGCGGACTACCATTTCTGGTTGGGGATCACCTACGGCGAACTGGGAGATGTAAAAGCCGAAGAGATGAGCTATGAACGCGCCCTACGACACAACAGGCACCATCTACAGGCACGACTCTACCTTGGCCATGTCAGATTGAAGAACGGGAACCTTAGGCAGGCAATAGAGGCATATGATGCAGTCCTGACTGAGCAGCCAACCAATCCAGCGGCGCTCTATAACAGAGCATTGATTTTGGACATCCAGAGAAAATATTCGGCGGCTAAAACGGCATGGTTGAAATATCTCCATTCGTACCCTGCCGGACGATTTGCGCTCCAGGCGACAGACCACCTCAATGCTCTCGGCGATTTTTCCTATGAAAATCAATTTCTCGGTGACCGGGCCATAACCCTTGCCGAGATCAAGTTCCAGCAGTCGGGGAGTCGTGTCAGCCCGTCTTCATACCCATCATTGCGGTTGGTCGGGGCCGTCGTCTCCAACCTCCCAAAAGGTACCCTGCAGGTTGTTGTCTATGTCTATAACAACAATCAGCTCGCAAAAGAAAGAGCAAAAGAAATCGCCAATACCTTGCACACGCTTTTTCCAACAATAGGACCTGCCCGCATCCGGATTAGCTGGTTTGACACGTCGGAAAAAATCACCCAAGGAAATAAGACTTACATCAAGAAAGAATCCGTGCGGATTTTCTTAACCGACTGGAAATGAACCTGAATTGTGAGAGGTTCAGCAGTCAACTTTAAGTAAAATAAAAGGAGTAAACATGAAAACGAAACGATATTTCAAAACTATGCTTTTAACGATGGCTGTCTCGGGGTTGTGCCTGCAGACTCTAGCTGGGGCACAGGACACCTCACAAACCCAGCCCTCCTATTCAAGTGCAGTCAAGGCGGGACAGGCAGCACAAGTTGCAAAACAAGAGGCAATGACTACGAACTCATCTCTGCAGGCGGCCCTTACTCATGTGGAAAAAGCCGAAGATCAAATGGGCCAGCTGCAGATGTCCGACGATCAACATCAGAAGATGTCGGCCGAAATGACTCTTAATGATGCCGAAGATAAATATGTTGGCATGCTTTCGAAAATGTCGGGGGTCTCGGAAAAGGATATCAGCGATATGCACACAGCAGGTGTAGGTTGGGCGGATGTTCCCAGTGAATTAGGTATGCACGGTATGATCGAGCACAAGACGAACCGTAGTGGTAAGGGAAGCATGGGGAAGAACGGCCAGGAAAGTATGAACACCGGCTCCATGATGGGCTCCAGGAAATCGGAAGTCATGGAGGCTACAACCAGAAACACCAAGTCGGGAATGGCGGAAGGCCATGGAGCAGGCATGCAGACTGATGTGCATGGGAGTGGGGGCATGGCATCTGGTGCTGGTGGTTTAGGCAATGGCAATGGTATGGGCAGTGGCGAGATGGGAGATCATGACAACGGGATGTCTGGCAGTATGGGCGGTGGAATGGGCGGCGGCAGTGGATCCGGAGGTGGCCATGGTTCCGGTGGTGGCAGCGGTTCCGGAGGTGGTAGCGGTTCCGGTGGCGGCGGTGGTATGCATTAATAATGTACATTTTTCACGATTATCCGAAAATTAACAAACGATAGTAACCAAGACTTCCTGGCTTCCCCTTCGGGAGGCCAGGAAGGTCAGAAAGGCGACAGGAAGTGCAGAAGATGATCCAACCCAGGAGTTTACAGCAACGGACCTTATTTTTTATTCTGGTGCCGATATTTTTACTTTTAGTGTGTATGTCCGTTGCCGGATATATCTTCGTTCGAACAATACTGCTCAATCAATGGGGTGAGACGGCAATTGCCAAACTGCAACGTACGTCTCATCAGATTGATATGCGATTGCGTAAACCCAAAGATCTGCTCCTTCTGTTGCACAACAGGAATGGGTCTGAAATTAACAGGGATGTTTTTTCCTATATTATTAATGAGATAAAAAATCTCGACGGGGTGGTCAGCGTCAATGTCGAGTGGCCGAAAAATACGCCCGAGAATGATTACCAACGTCCTAATAATGTACAAATGATGGGCGATATGCACTTTTATCATCTGGAACAGCTAACTGTCAGTTCGCCTAAATATAATAGTCAGGATAAAAACCGGACCATTTCATTAGAATCAAAGGTGAATAATAAATTCGATAAGACTTCGGGAAGGGTTGAAGTGGTCGTTTCATTTGATAATCTTATCAATGACATAATCAAAGCTTCCTGGTGGAAGACCAACAAGGCATATCTGATCGATGATTCCGGCAATGTTTTAGCGAATACATCGGTCGAACCAAATGTGAAAACGGATTCTTCCCAGCAACCATTCGGTTCCACAAACGAACTTGAACGAGACACTTTGAAGGCAATGGGAAAAGCTCATTTTGGTACGGTCTTTGGTCCCGGTTCTCCACCAAATGAAATCAGCGGCTTTTACCGTCTCGCAGAAGCACCATGGACGATGGTGGTTATCGCACCTGGTAATAAAATCCTACACCCTGTTATACGATTCAAACTGTTGTATATCCTGTCGCTTACCATCGGTATTGTATTTATTCTTCTGATTATTCGAGGCACAACAAGCAGACTGACGAAAAGAATAAAAGAGCTTTCGGCGGCAGCCGATACTCTGGCAAACGGCTCCTTTGGTCCTCCTCTCGCTGTTACCACCCACGATGAGGTCGGCGAGCTCACCAATAGCTTCAACAAAATGACCCAACAGCTCAAACAGAGACTCCTGCTGAAAGAGGCAATGAACGTTGCCCGAGAAGTACAACAGAACCTGTTACCGCATGATATTGTCTCCCTGAAGAATATTATTGCCGGCGGTCTCATCCTTTACTGCGATGAGACGGGGGGAGACTACTTTGATATTCTAAGGTTTCCCGGAAACGAAGAAAAGGTCGGGGTCGTTGTTGGAGATGTAGTAGGACATGGAATCGGTGCAGCCCTGCTGATGACCACTGTACGGGCACTTCTTCGCGGCCGCGTGGTTCAGCCAGGTAATCTGGGTGAGGTAATGGGTGATGTCAATAGCCTTCTGTGCCAAGACACCATGAAATCAGGTAATTTTGTGACCCTTTTTTACCTGGAAGTAGACCGAGGGCAGAACACTCTCAGCTGGGTTCGTGCCGGTCATGATCCAGCAATTGTCTATTGCCCGGCAAGCGGAATTTTTTCGGAACTCAAAGGTCAGGGGGTAGCCCTGGGGGTCGATGAAACTTGCACCTATGACTACAATGAGTTGCCAATCAGGCAGGAGATCCAGCTTATTCTCATCGGCAGTGATGGCGCCTGGGAGGTCGAAAACAAGGCGGGAGAGCAGTTCGGCAGGGAGCGTATGAAAAAGGTATTGGCCGACAACTGCACCCTGCATCCAAATGAAATTCTTCAGGCAATTATTCGAGATATAACTGTATTCCGCGGGGAAAATCCACAAAATGACGACATAACCCTGGCCTTGGTCAAGATGAGTTGATGATAACCTGCGATGATGTAACCGCTATTGTTCGAGGCACAGATGGTTGTTTCACCTCTGCTATCGATTTGTTTGCTCTGCAATATGCCAGCACCTTCTTTTTAAGTGTAAAAAGTATAAAAACGGAAATTGAAATGTTGTTAGGATGTCTTGACCTACCCACGCTTGCCATGGCCTTTGGTGAACATGTGCCAACCATAATTTTATATTATAACTGATATTTGACATCGTCCGAATTGGTGACCAATTTATAAACTATAAAATCTCTAAGGAGAACAAATATAACTGTCTTTTTCCCAAGCTTACTTCCCGTTTACGGAGGTTTGTTATTTATGTTTTTTATGAAGATAGAATTATATCTATCTTCCCCCTCAAAACAATTCAATAAGGTGATCGATCATGAAAGTCTTTCAAGCTGCACTGATATCGCTGTTCCTCTTCACCGCAATGCCAATCTACGCTGCCCAGGAAAACCAGAAAGCCACCGGGGATGCAGCTCCCGTCAAAATGGACCAGGAGATTGCGGCCGCAACGATGCAAGAAAACCCTGATACTATGGACTCTGCCACGATGCAGATGCAGGAAACGCGAATGAAGATGCAGGCAGCAACAGACCCTGCCGAACAAAAGAACCTTATGCATATGCATATGCAACAGATGCACGAAGGTATGAAAATGATGGATATGATGGGTGGTCAAAATGCAGAAAAAATGTCTATGGGCGACCATGAAATGCATAACAAACCAATGACCGGTCAAGCAATGAAAATGGCGCCCAAGGACGGACACGACATGAGTAAAATGGGCGCAGATGGCTGCATGAAAATGAACGAAGAAAAGATGGCCATGATGAAAAAAATGATGGAATCTTGCAGCATGATGGGCGATATGGCCATGATGAAAAAAAAGATGTCGATGATGACGGAAATGATGAATGGCATAATAGCACAGCAGGAAATGATGATGAAATAACACTGCTTTTCTGCCATAAATCGACTGGTAGGTTTATGGCAGAATCGTCTAATCTCCTCTCCAGACTGAGCTAAACCGTTGTCTAAAATAACATGGCTAAGGTAACGCTCATAAGGGCAGAAGGAGCCGTAACGAATAGGGCATTTTTACCCCAAAGATTATGACGATGCTGGATTTCAATCTCTGGAGTTGGAACAGCCGTATCTTCCCGGGTATTGATTCTCTCAACGTTGGGCTGAACGACAAAGTCCGCATACGCATAGGCAATCTGACGATGACCAATCATCCAATGCATCTGCACGGATACGAATTCCTGATAACAGGCAGTGATGGGGGGCCAACACCTCTTACCTCACGATTTCACGAAGTGACCGCCGATATCGCCGTCGGCAAGATGCGGCAAATCGAGTTTCTTGCCGACGAGGAAGGCGATTGGGCGTTCCATTGTCACAAGAGTCATCATACCATGAACGCCATGGGCCACGACGTGGCTACCCTTATCGGTGTCGACCAAAGAGAACTGACTCGAAAGATCACCAACCTCATTCCCGACTATATGGCCATGGGTGAACGTGGAATGGCTGATACGGCTGCAATGGAGATGCCTATCCCGGACAACACCGCGCCGATGATGACGAAGGAGAGACCTTTTGGTTCAGTTGAGATGGGTGGCATGTTCAGTGTGGTGACAGTTCGACGCAATCAACAACCAGGAAATTACTCTGATCCGGGCTGGTACCAACATCCACCCGGTAGCTCGGCTTATGAATTTACAGGCACTCCGAGCGAACCTGCTCGTATGCAATCCGATATGCGGCCAGCCATCCCGCGACTGCATAAACCTCCTACCGAGGTTGAGGTAACGGTTCGCAAATCAAACAACACGCAACACTAACACTTGCCTTAGGAGGGGAAGATTATGAAAACAAAAACCATTCAGTTCCTTTTTTATCTGGTGTATCTGATGGCCGTTACCGGAGTAGCATTTGCGGCAGGTAACCATTCGGGAGGACACGAGGACGGCCATGATGCTGCTGCGATCGGCGAACCCGGGATGCCTGCTATGGTCGGTCGAACCGTGCACATCGATATGAACGATGAGATGCGCTATGTCCCGGATCATCTCACCGTCAACCAGGGTGAAACCATCAAGTTTGTGTTGAAAAACAGCGGTGAGATTGACCATGAATTTGTTCTGGGAACAGAAGAAGAATTATTAGAGCATTATGAGCAGATGCAGGAGTCCCCTGAAATGGAACATGAAGATCCCAATCAGGTCAGGGTCGCTCCCGGTCAGGTTGGTGAAGTCATCTGGCATTTCACTAGGTCCGGAAAAATAGACTTTGGCTGCCTCATGCCGGGACATTATGATGCCGGGATGAAGGGAACCGTTGAGGTAGGTTCGGCTGCTTTGGGGGCGGATGGGAAAAAAGCACCAAGCGATAGCCATAATGAACATCAACACGGATCTCCAAAGATTTAGGACAGGCGATTTCCCGTATCACCTCTTCCTGTTGATGTTATGGGAAATTGTTTTCACGGACTGGGTGTCGAGGAAATAACAGCTCACCTACTATACAACCATTAGTGAGGTAGATGATGAAAGTAAGAATATTGATCGTGAGCATGGCCGCTTTGATATGCTTTTCCGCAGGCTCCGCAGCTGTATTGGCAGTAGCTGCACAGTAAGATGGGTTAGTTACTGATATGACCGAAGGTGGGGTGCGGAAAATTGACAAAGATGCGGGTAAAATTACACTCGAACACGGCGAGAGAAAGAACCTCAATATGCCTCCGATGACAATGCTTTACACAGTTCACGATAAGTCTTTGCTGGACGCGGTTCAAACCGGCGAGAAGGTAAAATTCAAAGTAATCAACGAAGGCGGGAAGTTTGTGATAACGGATATTCACCCTGCTGCAGCACCGCCGGAATGATCTTTGGCCTAGCGGTAGCGGCCTAAACAAAATAAAAATCACAAAATCTTACAACAACCATTGACCTTGGACCATTGTCTAATGTTTACACTACAGTTATCTGAAACAGAAATGTATGTATTGGAGAAATTTTCATGAATGGCTTGACTATAGGAAAATTGTCAAAAATGGCTGGCGTAACAAATGATACTGTTCGTTTCTACGAACGATACGGTCTGATAGACTCAGTAAGTCGGAGTGAATCGAACTATCGCCTGTATCGCGAAGAAGATGCATCGCGTTTGCGCTTTATCAAAAGAGCTAAGGCATTGGGGTTTACATTGAATGAAATCAAGGATCTTCTAACACTCAGTCAGGATCCAGATGCAACAAAGGCAGACATTAAAAAGCGTACACAGCAAAAAGCCGAGGATATACGACATAAAATACATGATCTCTCAAGAATACTGTCTGCTCTTGAGCATCTGGTTGAGATATGTGATGGGCATGGTTCTGCGAAAGAATGTCCTATTCTCAAATCTCTCACCAATGAGGTAGGTTTTAACGAAAAAAACTGGGAACATGGAGGTACGTCATGATGTTATTGAATACTTTATTTTTAGTGGTAATTGGCGTTGTCTTCTACATGATGAAAGGTGGTGGATGCTGTGGTGGCCATGATCATCACGGAGGACATAAGGGCCACGAAGGTAATGGAGACACCGCTAAAACCGAATAATACCTGACACGCAAACCGGCATATGAAGTCGGATTCACCTGGGGAAAGACAAAAGACAGAGGGTCTGGACTGCGGGAAAAAAGATTCAGATAACAGGAGGTGAGCAAAATGAAAGCAAGCCCAAACACAAATAGTCATGACCATCATAACAACCAGGTAAAATTATTTTCTGATCCTGTTTGTGGCATGTCCACTGAAGACCAACATGGCTTTACCTCGTACGAACATGAAGGCCAGACCTATTATTTCTGTAGCGATCACTGCTTGGCGAAATTCAAGAAGAATCCGGATGAGTATATGTCCGGCGGACCTGAAAAGCCTATGGAAGCAGAAGAGGCAAAACCAATTCCAGGCAAACAATATACTTGTCCCATGCATCCTGAAATAGTTCAGGATACACCGGGTTCGTGCCCTAAGTGCGGTATGGCGCTTGAGCCGGTCACAGCTTCATTGGAGGATGACGAAGAAAATCCTGAATACAACTTTATGCTCAAACGATTTTTATTCAGTGCCATTCTTATTGTGCCACTTGTTATTATCGCTATGCGGGAAATGTTGCCAGGCGGTCACTTCATTGAAGAAATTGCCTCACCCCGAACACTTGGCTGGCTGGAATTTATCCTGGCAACACCAGTTGTTCTCTGGGCTGGTTGGGTTTTTTATGTCAGAGCAGTGCAATCATTGGTCAACAAAAACCTGAACATGTTTACCCTGATCGGACTTGGTGTTTCGGTAGCCTATATATACAGTTTGATAGCTGTACTTTTCCCAGGAATCTTTCCGGCGGCAATGCGAGGACCGGATGGTTCTGTAGGTGTTTATTTTGAAGCAGCAGCGGTTATCGTCACTCTGATCCTGCTTGGTCAGGTCATGGAACTGAAAGCACGCAGCCAGACCGGTACCGCGATCAAAGCCTTACTGGGGCTTGCTCCCAAAACAGCCAGAAAAATTAATGAAGACGGTAGCGAAACCGACATTCCTCTGGAACACGTCCAAGTTGGCGATATTCTCCGAATACGGCCCGGTGAAAAAGTTCCTGTGGATGGTATTGTTACTGACGGTTCAAGCTCAATTGATGAATCCATGATTTCAGGTGAGCCGCTGCCTGTGAAGAAATATAAGGACGAAAAAGTCATCGGCGCCACGGTCAATACCACGGGAGCACTTACCATTCAGGCTGAAAAAGTCGGCAATGATACGGTTCTTGCCCAAATAGTCAAGATGGTGGCTGATGCCCAGCGTAGCCGTGCACCTATTCAGAAGTTGGCGGACCAGGTGGCCGGCTATTTTGTTCCGGCAGTAATTGGTATCGCTCTTCTTGCCTTTGTTATCTGGTATCTGGCCGGCCCAGCACCACAACTGGCATATGCATTAATAGTTGCAGTTTCAGTACTGATCATTGCCTGCCCCTGCGCCCTGGGACTCGCCACGCCCATGTCGATCATGGTTGCCACCGGCAAGGGTGCAACTATGGGCGTTCTATTTAAAAACGCCGAAGCAATAGAAACCATGCGTAAAATCGACACCATTGTGGTGGATAAAACCGGCACTCTTACGCTGGGAAAACCAAAGCTGACTAGTGTTATTGCTGCCGGGGACATGTCAGACGATAAACTTCTTCGTCTTGCTGCAACCCTTGAAAAATCAAGTGAACATCCCCTGGCTGCAGCCATAGTATCCGGTGCTCTTGAGCGTGATATTCAGCTAGCGGAGATCGCAGATTTTGACTCGATAACGGGAAAAGGTGTTTCGGGTGTTGTTGAAAATGCCAAGGTGCTGCTCGGTAACGCAAAACTCATGGGTGATGCAGGTGTTAATATCACCGAGCTTGAAGAGAAGGTGGAAGCAATGAGCAAAGAAGGACAGACCGTCATGTTCGTGGCGGCTGACGGAAAACTTGCTGGTATCCTCGCTGTATCAGACCCCATAAAAGATTCTACTCCTGATGCTATAAAACAATTGCATGATCAAGGCCTCCAGGTGGTCATGCTTACCGGTGACAACAGGGCTACTGCCGAAGCAGTGGCAGCAAAGCTCGATATCGACGCAGTTCTTGCCGAAGTGCTGCCGGATGAGAAGGCAGCAGAGGTAAAACGTTTACAGGATGAAGGAAAAATGGTCGCCATGGCCGGTGACGGTATCAATGATGCCCCCGCTCTTGCCCAGGCACATGTGGGTATTGCCATGGGCACTGGGACAGATGTTGCCATGGAAAGCGCTGGAGTTACTTTAGTAAAAGGGGACTTGACTGGTATTGTTCGGGCAAGGAAGCTTTCCAGGGCCACCATGGCGAACATCAAGCAGAATCTGTTCTTCGCCTTTATCTA
>RCMY010000534.1_pt1 | contig 36608 bp, 27 predicted proteins | sample 2041341 | NCBI WGS metagenome assembly RCMY01 (sample SAMN09708234, study PRJNA481090) | Marine sediment metagenome, whole genome shotgun sequencing project. | reverse complement strand
AAGCCGTAGGACGTTCCCGTCGGAGTCGTGAAGGCCTCGTCGGGCGACGCCTCGATGCGTTCGATCGCCTGTGCGAGCCGCTCGCGGGGTTCGGTCTCGTCAGCGGCCACGACGGCGAGACGCACCGGAGCCGTGGCGAGGTGGGAGGCCTGGCTGCTGTGAGCGATGCGAGCGAGCGCACCGGCCTCGGTGGCCGCGTCGATGTGGGCACGGGCCTGGGTGACCAGATCCTCGGGGCCGGTCCCGTCGAGCACGACGAGTTCGGGCCCGCTCGTGCGCAGGCGCGGCGCTCGGGTTCCCGTGCCGGTGTACTCCGACAAGGTGACGTGGAAGTTGGATCCGCCGAATCCGAACGAGCTGACCGATGCCCGCCGTTCATGATCGGTGCTGCGCACCCAGGGGCGCGTCTCGGTGTTGAGGTGGAACGGTGAGTTCTCGAGATCGAGCTGTGGGTTGGGCCGTTCGATCTTGGCGGTCTGGGGCAGCACCTTGTGGTGCAGCGCCATGACGGCCTTGAACAGCCCGGCGGCTCCGGCGGCGGCCTTGGTGTGGCCGATCTGGCTCTTCACCGATCCCAGTGCACACCACTGTCGGTCGGTGCGGCCGGATGCTTCGAAGGCCAGTTCGAGGCCGCCGAACTCTGCCGCGTCTCCCGCGACGGTACCGGTGCCGTGGGCTTCGATGAGTTCGACGGTCTCGGGCCCGTAGCCGGCTTTCGCATAGGCCGCGTCGAGTGCTCGCGCCTGCCCCGACGACACCGGTGCGTACACGCTCTTCGAGCGACCGTCCGAGCTGGAGCCGACACCGTTGATCACGGCGTACACGTCGTTGCCATCGCGCTCGGCGTCCTCGAGTCGCTTGAGCGCGAACATGCCGAGGCCTTCACCGAGCATCGTGCCGTCGGCCTGGTCGGAGAACGGGCGGATCTCTTCGGACTTGGGTCTTCGAGAAGCACATGTACATGAAGATGTCGTTCATGGTGTCGACGCCGCCGGCGATGACGAGGTCGCTGTCGCCGAGGTACAACTCGTTGACACCCATCGAGATGGCGGAGAAGGAGGATGCGCACGCAGCGTCGGTGACACAGTTGGTGCCGCCGAGATCGAGGCGGTTGGCGATGCGGCCGGCCACGACATTGCCGAGCAGGCCGGGGAACGTGCTCTCGGTCCACTCCGGGTGCAGCGCGAGGATCTCGTCGACGGCGTCGAGCGCGACGTCTTCCGGAACGCCGGCGCGGCGCATGCCCTGCAGCCACATCGGACGGTTCATCCGGCTCGCCATCGCACCGAAGAGTTCCTGCCCGGAGGTGACGCCGAGGATCACCGAGGCGCGTGTTCGGTCGAGCTCACTGAACTGTCCGCGTGTCGCGTCGTCGAGGACGCGTTGGGCGACGATGAGCGCGAGCAGCTGTGCCGTATCGGTCGATGGCACGAGGTTTGGCGGGATGCCGAAACCCATTGCGTCGAAGTCGATCGGTTCGAGGAACCCGCCGCGACGTCCGTAGGTGCGGTCGGGAACCGATGGGTCGGGATCGAAGTGGTCGTCGATCAACCAGTGGCTCGACGGCACGTCGGTCATGCGGTCGGTGCCGGCGAGGATGTCCTTCCAGAACCCGGTCGAGTCGACCGAGCCGGGGAAGAGCGCGGAGACCCCGACGACCGCGATCGGTGGACGAGTCGATGGGAGCTTTGCCGGTGATGATGACATGTGTGGTGGGTTCCTCGGGGTCCGCTGACGGTTGCCGGGCGATCAGTGTTCGTGATCGACGTGCAGTGGGCGGGGGCGATAGTCGAAGGTGGACGCGGGGACGGCGACGCCGTAGGTGCGGAGTTGCTGTGCTCGTGTGATGACGGCGGCGCCCTCGAGCAGATTGCGGGCGACTTGCGCGGCGTGGCGGTTGGCCGGGTCGGCCAGGAACGTGCCTGCGGTCCACGCATTGAACGCTCCCATCGCAGGGCCGCACCAGATCTGGTAGTCGAGGCGACGCTCGGTGACGCCATCGATCGACCACCGGCTGGACAGGCCGAGGTAGCTGCGGAAGGTGAGCGCCATCTTGTGGCGTGGATTCTGTTCGGCTTCGACGACCTGGGCGGGTTCGCGGTCGTTCCAGAACGCCTTGGTGTCTTCCCAGCACTGTTCGATAGATGTGCCGAGGATCTTCTGCTCCAGCTCGGAGCGTTCGGCCTCGGGGATCGCGTCCAGAGAGGGGTAGGTCGTGTAGAGCGAGTACAGCTTCTTGGCGCGCGGCGCGAACATCGTGCCGCGCTTCAACACCTGCAGCTCGACACCGAGTTCGAACATGTCCGCAGCAGGCGCCATGGCGATGTCGGCGAGGTCCGCTGCAGCGAGCATCTGCTTGCCCTCGTCTGACAGGCCCGACTCGACACACGCTTCGTTCACGGTGCCGGTCAAGACGTAGGAGGCGCCGAGTGCGAACGCCGCTGCCGCGGCCTGTGGTGTGCCGATGCCGCCGGCCGCGCCGAGCCGGATGGGGCGCACATAGCGGTGCTGAGCGACCGCTTCGTCACGGACAGCTTGGATCGTGGCGTACAGCGGGGCGAGTGGCCGGTTGTCGGTGTGGCCACCGCTGTCGCTCTCGATGGTGATGTCTTCGGCAACGGGGAGCGATGCGGCGAGGGTTGCTTCGGCCGCAGTGAGCTTGCCGGACCTGACGAGCGCGTCGAGCATGGCCCCGGGGGCCGGGTGGACGAAGTGTCGGGCGACCTCGGGACGTGAGATCTTGGCGAAGACCATGTTCGGACGCTGGACCTTGCCGTCGTCGTCGACGTGGACGCCGCTGTACGCGTAGCGCACGATGGCGGGGGTCAGTGCCATGTAGGCAGCGGCGGAGACCTTGCGGACGCCGCGCTCGATGTACAGGTCGGCGACCGCTGCTTCGAGGGCCGGTTCCTGTGGGGAGTGGATGAGGTTGCAACCCCACGGCAGATCGGTGTCGCCGAGCGCAGCATGGAGTTCGTCGATGGCGGCGGACACGACGTGGCGTTGCAGGCCGGCGGCTCCGAAGAAGCCGAGGCATCCGGTTCGCGCCATCTCGATGACCAGTCTCGTCGTGGCGATCCCGTTGGCCATGGCGCCGGTGACGTAGGGGAATCGGGTGCCGTGCACCTCGTTGAAGCTGCGGTCGCCGAGCCACTCCGGATACATCGCCGGCAGGACGGCGATGACGGGCCATGCACCGGCGGAGTTCGGGTCGACGAGGCTGCCGCCGCTGGCGACGCCGTGGCGGCCAGTGACCGGGTCGACGACGATGTAGGCCGTTGCTCTGATGTCGTGGGCGGCCACGGTCAGATCGGATGCAGAGAGCGCTGGGGCGACGGTTCCACGCCAGCCGCCGATCGTTTCCGGGCGGGCGCTCAGCGAGACAGGAGCTGCAAGGTCGACCACTCAGATGACCGTATCTGTCAGACCGCGCTCTCGCGAACGTGTGGGCCCACTCCGTTGGACTCGACGTGGCACCTCTCCGGCATCGTGACCTCCGATTCGGTCGCTCAGCCCGGCGCAGATCGATCGGGGCCGAAGGCGGCAAGGACGTCGCCGAGCCACTCGATCGAGTCCCTGGTGATCGGATCGACGACCAGCTGGATGTGGTCGGCGCCTGCGACCTCGAACTCACGGAGCTGGTCCGCCAACTCGGTCGCGCTGCCTCGGAGCGGCTGGACATCGTCGAACGTTGCGTACTCGCCCATCTGTCGACCGCGGCCGCCCTCGAGCTGGACGGCGACCGCGGCAGTCGCAGCGACGTCGGTGATCGGGCGTCCTGCGGCAACGATCAGCGAATCGACCCGTTCCTTTTCTCGTCGGAATCCGTCGGCGGAGTTGCCGTATTGACTCCACCACATGTTCCACGAGTCGACGTGGGGCAGCGTGATGTCGAGCATGCGCTCACCGATGGAACCAATCATCAACGGCGGCCCGGTGTCACTCGACCGAGGATGGAGCACGCAGCGGTCGGCGTCGTGATAGGTCCCGTGGAAATCGATGGCGCCCTCTCGGAGGAGGGTGCGAATGATGGTGAACGCTTCCTCGAACCGGCTGACTCGGTGGTCGTAGGCGAACCCGAATGCGTCGTATTCGCGGCGGTTCCAGCCGGCACCCAGCCCGAGGATCAGACGGCCGCCCGAGATGGCATCGACCGTCGCGGCCTGCTTGGCGAGCATGGCCGGAGCATGAAAGCTCGTCGATGCGACCAGCGGCCCGATCGAGATCGACGACGTCGATGCGGCGATCGCCGCGAGCGAGGTCCAGACCTCCCACGGCCCGCGATGGCCCGCCTCGAGTTCGTACAGGAGGTGATCTCCGAGCCACACCGAGTCGAACCCGACCGCCTCGGCCGTCTGGGCCATGCTGATCAACTCGGGGAAGGGGACTTCCCACTCGACTTCGGGGAGCTGCACGCCGATCTTCATCGTGTCGACAGTACGCCGACAGGCACCCGAATCGCCCTCATCGCAGCGCATCTCCCCGAAACGACAAAACCCCTGGCCAGCGTGATGCCGACCAGGGGTTTTCGTAGCATCCCGTACGGGATTCGAACCCGTGCTACCACCTTGAGAGGGTGGGGTCCTAGGCCTCTAGACGAACGGGACTTGGATGCTCAGCATCTTGCCGACGACGTTCCGCCGGTGGTGCTGCGGCCGATGACGATATCAGCGAGCCACGAACGTTCACACCCGCACATCGTCCAGGATGGGTCCAGGACGCATCGACGATGAGTGGTCGAAAACGACGAACGCCGACTCGTGATCACTCACGACTCGGCGTCGAACTCGAAACTCTTGGTTGGGGCGGGAGGACTTGAACCCCCAATGACAGTACCAGAAACTGCTGTGTTACCAATTACACCACGCCCCAGCGGCTGACCGAACCGGCTCCCGAAGGAACCCGCCCGGCCGGTGCGGTGTCAGAGCATATCGGCGGGTCTCGTCGTCGACCACGCAAGTTCACGATGCGAATTTCAAGACCTGCTCAGTCGGTGGCGTCGCTCAGCCAATCGAAGCCGGTGATCCGGCCGACAGCGACTCCCCCGGCTTCCACGACGTGGCGCTCCAAGGACCGCGAACCCGTCACCACCGAGGTCGAGGTCGGCGAACCGTGTGCCGTCAGCCCGGCTTCGCGAGCGATGAGAATGCTGCGCAGCGTGTGATACGGGTCGGTGACGATCAGCACCGAGTGGTCCCCGGCGGACTGCGCGTCGAGCAGAGCAGCGACTCGAACGAGTGACTGGTACGACGTGGAGCCCTCGTCTTCGCGCAGGATCGCTGCGTCGGGAACACCGCGTTCGATCAGGTAGTTCGCTGATGCCTCGGCCTCGGTGAAACGGTCCGCCGGCTGCTTGCCGCCCGTGACCACGACCAGCGGGGCGAGACCCTGCGGCCACAGCTCGACGACGTGGTCGAGTCGCGCCCGGAGCTGTGGCGAGGGTCGGCCGTCGTACTGCGCTGCACCCATCACCACGATCGCATCCACCGGACGGGCGTCGTCGGACCGACCCGCCGAATACACCTGGAACAGCGAGACGGCGTAGTAGCCGACCAGCAGTGCCGAGACGACGACACCGGCGGCGAGCAGCCGGCGCCAGGGCGACACGGGCCGCTGCAGCTCACCGAGCGGGGTGTGGTCTCGTTCGAAGGTCTCCGTGTCGATGATCTCGTGCGGGATCGCTGGATTCGAGCGGTCGACCACCCTGGCATGACCAGCCACCGGAGTGGCGTCGTGACGGTCACGCCGTCGGTGACTGGCGCGCGTCGGGCCGACAGACGAGGCCGGCTGACCCGCAGCGTTCTCCTCGACGGGCGACTCGTTCATTCGTTCGGGCGACGTCAGCCTGCGGAATCGCCGGTCGGCCCGAGGCGTGCGGCGGCAACCGTGAGGCGGCGGATCGTCTCGTCACGACCGAGTGCTTCGAAGGACTCGAACAGCGGCGGGCCGACAGATCGGCCGGTGACGGCGACACGCGGCAGTGCTTGCGCCTTGCCGAGCTTGATCTCGTAGCGGCTCATCACGTCTTCGATGGTGGCCTTCAAGGTCTCGTGGTCCCACGAACCGACACTGCTGTAGGCCTCGATCACATCGGCCAACAGCGCCGCTGACCATTCGGGCTTGACGGCCTTGTCCCACGATGCCTCGTCGTAGTCGATCGGCGGCGCGCCATCACCCTGGGGCCAGAACAGGAAGTCGACGGTCCCGGGCACGTCCTTCAGCGTCTCCAGGCGCTCCTGGATGTGGGGCGCGATCGCAGCGAAGCGGTCGCGGTCCCAGTCGGCGGGCAGCTCGGCGGATGCTGCGGCGAGGTACTCGGCAGGGTCCATGTTCTTGATGTACTGCTTGTTGAACGCCGTGAGCTTCTTGACGTCGAAGAAGGCGGGCGAGAGGTTGACGTCGTCGAGCGCGAAAGCTGCTTCGACCTCATCCCAGGTGACGATCTCGCTGCCGGCAGCTTCGGCACCGGGCGGCGTCCAGCCGAGCGTCATCAGATAGTTGACCATCGCGTCAGCCAGGAAGCCCTCCTCCCGATACTGCTCGAGCGCGACCTTGTCACGCCGCTTCGACAGCTTCTTACGCTGCTCGTTGACCAGCACCGGGACGTGCGCCCACTGCGGAGGTGCATGGCCGAGCGCTTCCCACAGCATCTGCTGCTTGGGCGTGTTCGGGAGGTGTTCCTCGGCGCGCACGACGTTGCTGATCGCCATCTCGATGTCGTCGACGACATTCGCGAGCAGGAACATCGGGCTCCCGTTGCCACGAAGCAGGACGAAGTCCTCGATGGTGGCGTTGTCGAAGCTGACCTCACCACGCACCTGGTCGTCCACGACGGTCGTCCCGTCGGGCACCCGGAAGCGCAGCACGTTCCCGGGGGCCGGGCCGAGACCGCGATCACGTGAGTAGCCGTCGTAGCCGGTGATGCCCAGTTCCTTGGCTCGGTCCTGTACGTCCTGACCCGACAGGTCGCAGTAGTACGCGGCGCCCGACTCGTAGAGTCGTTGCGCGGCAGCGACGTGGGCGTCGGCGTTGGCGCTCTGGAAGTGCGGGCCCTCGAAGTGCTCGTCATCTGCCGAGATGCCGATCCAGGCAAGGGCGTCGATGATGCCCTGCGTCCACTCCGGACGGTTGCGAGCCTCGTCGGTGTCCTCGATACGCAGGACGAATGTGCCGCCGAGGCGACGAGCGAGCGCCCAGTTCATCAGCGCGGTGCGGGCTCCGCCGACGTGGAAGAAGCCCGTCGGCGACGGTGCGAATCGGTAGCGCGGGCCAGACGTCGGCGTGTCGTTGCTCATCGTGGTCCGACGCTACCTGCAGCGGCCTGACCCGGGTGGGCAGTGCAGCGTTACATCGGGTCCCGACCCCGAAGTAACGCCGGAGTGATGTCTCACGGTTGCAAGAAACCCTCAAGATCGGGCTGGCCTCCTTGACCGAGGCGCACAATCCGACGATGGACGGGCGTGCTCGTCAGTCCCCGCGCCCGCTCCGGCCGTGGCCGGGCCGCGCTCAGGAACACTTCTCGCAGGGGCACTTCTCGCAGGGGCACTTCTCGCAGGGGCACTTCTCTCAGGGGCATCGTGATCGCATCGCTCCTGGTCGCCGGCACCGCTGCTCCGGTCGGCGCTGACCCGGTGAACGCCGACGACACCCCGAGCTTCGACATCGACCAGGTTCCCGACCACGTCCTCGACGATGGCACGGCGGTCGTGACCGGGGCCGGCATCATCATCGACGAACCGGAACCGTTCGCCGGGTGGCCCAGCGACATCATCACCCAGTCCATCGAGGCCGAGTCGGAGACCTCGTCCCAAGCTGACCGCGAAGCGACTGAGGCGCCGTCGGCATCTGAGGCATTCACCCTCCACTCCCGGCCGGGCGCTGACCGCACGATCTTCCTCGATTTCGACGGGCACACGACGACGGGTACCGAGTGGAACAAGAACGGCCGACCCGCATCGTTCACCTCCGCCCCGTATTCCCGCGACAGTTCATCGGCCTTCAACGACGCCGAGCTGCGCTACATCGGCGAGATCTGGGAGCAGGTCGCCGAAGACTTCGCCCCGTTCGATGTCGATGTGACGACGCAGGAACCGGCGTTCGACGACCTGTGGAGGTCCTCGGTCGCCGACAACGTCTACGGCACTCGCGTCGTGATCTCGCCGACGAACGACTGGTACGGCAGCTCCGGTGGCGTCGCCTACGTCGGTTCGTTCTCCTGGACGAACGAACGCTCACCGAGCGGTGCAGCCGTTGGCACACCCGCCTTCGTCTTCTCCGACGCACTGGCAGGCGGCGTGCCGAAGTACGTCGCCGAAGCCGCAGCACACGAGGCCGGCCACACGCTCAACCTTTACCACGACGGCAAGGGCAGCTCCGGCTACTACGGCGGCCACACCCTCGAAAGCGGTTCGTCGCGTGGCGGCTGGGCGCCGATCATGGGCGTCGGCTACCAGCGCGAGATCACGCAGTGGTCCAACGGCGACTACCCCGATGCCACTGAACTGCAGGACGACATCGCGATCCTCGCCAGCCGCCTCGGCTGGTCGACGACCGGGTCCACTGTCGCCGGCCCGGACACACTGTTCGCCGGCCAGTCGATCGTCGGCACCGTCGCAAAGAGCACCGAGGACGTCGACGTCGACATGGTCGTCGACGCCGGCACTGCCTCGATCACAGTTGTTCCGGCCGTGTCCGCCAGCAACCTCCTCGCCAACGCCCAACTCCTGCGTGGCAGCACCGTGATCGCCACGGCATCGCCGAGCACCGCCGTGGGATGGCAGCTCGACTTCGTTGAAGAACTGGCCGCCGGGGTCTACACCGTCCGGTTGCGTTCGATCGGTTGGGGAGACGTGTCCGCGAACGACCTCGATGGATTCACCGCCTACGGCTCGCTCGGAAGATTCCGCGTGTCGCTCGAGGTCGAACCCGACACCTCGACGGTCACGACCAGCCCGACCAGCCCGACGACCACGACCAGCCCGACGACGACCACGACAACCACCACCAGCAGCCCGACGACCACCACGACAACCACCACCAGCAGCCCCACCAGGACGACGCCACCCACGGCGCCCCCTACGACCGTCACGCCGACGAGCGAGCCACTGTCGCCGTCGCGCCCGGCGGGATGCGGCGCGGCTGCCCGTGGCGGCTTGATGGGCTACGGCCAAGAACAGGCCGCGACGACCTGCTTCTCCCCCGCCCAACGCTTGGACTGACCGGCAGACCTCGCCCTCCCTCGTTCCACCTCGCGCTACTTCACGCAACGTCGCGCAACGTCGCGCGACGTCGCCCCGATTCACTCCGTATTCGCCTGTACGGCAGCACTGAGGGTGAGGTTGCGGAGCTGCCGCAAGGCGACCGACAGCGTTGTCAGGTCGAACGCATCCGAGCGGCGAATCTCGGTTTCCATGTCGATGACCCGACTGACTGCTGCTTGGTTCGCCACGATCCAGTCGGCAGGTGATCCGTCGGCCGTTCGGATCACGTTCGCCGTCAGGTCGGCCAGCACCGTCATCAGGTCGTCTCGCAGCGCCGAGCGCGCCTGCGTCTGCCACCGGTCGGATCGGGGCAGGGCGCCGATGCCGTCCCACAGCCAACCGACGTCGAATGCTTCGAAGACGTTCCAGTAGGCGACCCCGGTCTCGAGGACGTCGCTCTGCTCGGTGCGGGCGACCTCGATGATGTCAAGGCTGGTGTGTAGCCACGGCCACCGTGCCGACCGCTCGGCGAGGTCTGCGGGGACTCCCAGCTTGCAGCGTTGGTCAGCGAGTTCGTCGACATCCTGCTCAACGCGACCGTGGACGATGTCACGGAACGACTCGGCGAGCGTGACGAAGCCGGTCGTGAAGTCGCCGATGGCGCGGGAGATGTCCAGCGGGGCGGGGCGGCGGCGGAGCAGCCAGCTCGTGGTCCGCTCGGCCATCCGCCGGACGTCGAGGAACAAGCTGATCTGGGTGTCCAGGTGAACGGAGCTGCCGAGCACCTCGACATCGCTCCACAGTTGACGGAAGTCGACGATCTCGCGGGACGCCACGAACGCGCACGCGACGTCGGCAACCGATGCACCGGACTGCTCGGACATGCGATGATCGAACGAGATGCCAGACAGGTTGACCATGTTGTTGACCAGACCGGTCGTGATGATCTCGCGACGCAGCCGGTGGTTGCGGATCGCATCGGGGAACCGTTGCTGGAGTGCGAGCGGGAAGTAGCCGAACAGGTCCGCCTCCAGCGCCGGGTCGTCCGGCAGGGACGAGGCCAGGATCTCACCGATGTCGGCGTTCTTGGTCGACGCGATCATCACGGCGAACTCAGGGGCGCGCAGCCCGCTGCCCATGCTGTGGCGTTCGGCGATCTGCTTGTCGTTGGGCAGGTTCTCGAGCGCACGATCCAGGTGACCGTCAGCTTCGAGGACGTCCAGGTAGCGGGCATGCACGTTGGCCATCGACAACGACTGGGTCCGGGCGATCATCAGTGCGAGTGTCTGCGCACGGTTGTCGTCGAGCACGTGTTCGGCCACGTCGTCGGTCATCTCGACGAGCAACTCGTTGCGCTGCACACCGGTGAGTGCTCCCTCGGCGACGAGCTGCGAGAGTGCGATCTTGATGTTGACCTCGTGGTCGCTGCAGTCGACGCCGGCCGAGTTGTCGATCGCGTCCGTGTAGATCAGTCCGCCTTCGAGGGCGTACTCGACACGCGCCAACTGGGTGAGACCGAGGTTGCCGCCCTCACCGACGATGCGACAGCGGAGTTGATCGCCGTTCAGACGGATGGCGTCGTTGGCACGGTCGCCGACTTCCTCGTGGGACTCGGTGCTCGCCTTCACATAGGTCCCGATGCCACCGTTCCAGAGCAGGTCGACGGGTGCCGCCAAGATCGCCGTGAGCAACTCGTTGGGCCGCATCTCGACGACGTCGTCCGCGAGGTCGAGCACGGCGCGTACTGCATCACTGATCGGGATCGCCTTCGACGAGCGTGAGTACACGCCGCCACCCACCGAGATGAGGTCGGTGTCGTAGTCGGCCCAACTCGATCGGGGCAGCTCGAACAGCCGTTTCCGCTCGGCGAACGAGATGGCCGGGTCGGGGTCGGGGTCCAGGAACACGTCGCGGTGGTCGAAGGCGGCAACGAGCTTGAGGTGTCTGGACAGCAGCATGCCGTTGCCGAAGACGTCGCCGGACATGTCGCCGACACCGACGGTGGTGAGCTCGTCGGTCTCGACGTCGAGGCCCAACACCCGAGCGTGTCGCCGCACACTCTCCCAAGCGCCGCGGGCTGTGATCCCCATTGCTTTGTGGTCGTAGCCGTTGCTGCCGCCCGAGGCGAAGGCGTCGCCGAGCCAGAACCCGGCATCGATTGCGATCTGGTTGGCGATGTCGCTGAACGTGGCCGTGCCCTTGTCGGCAGCGACGACCAGGTACGGGTCGTCTGCGTCGTAGATCACGGTGTCGTCCGGGTGCACCACGGTGGAGACTCCGTCGATGACGACGAGGTTGTCGGTGACCGCGAGCAGCGAACCGACGAATCGCTGATAGCGATCGACGCCTTCGGCGCGAGCGGCATCACGGTCACCCGGCGCTGCGGTCCGCTGCTTCACGACGAAGCCGCCTTTGGCGCCGACCGGCACGATCACCGCGTTCTTGACCATCTGTGCCTTGACCAGCCCGAGCACTTCGGTGCGGTAGTCCTCGCGGCGGTCGCTCCATCGCAGCCCACCGCGAGCGACAGCTCCGGCACGGAGATGGACGCCTTCGACGCGTGGCGAGCACACGAAGATCTCGAACATCGGCCGAGGTTCGGGCAGGAACGGAATCGACTGTGCATCGAGCTTCACGGCGAGCTCATCGAGCGGGTCACCCGACGGTGTGCGCTGGTAGGCATTGGTCCGCGTCGTGGCGTCGATCAACGTGAGGATGGCACGACAGATGCGGTCGTCGTCGAGTGACGGGACGTTGTCGAGGCGACCGAGGATGTCGGCCCGGGTGGCGTTCGCCAGCATCGGCGACTCGAGCGGCGACGGCTCACTCGACGGGTCGAACCGGGCTTCGAACAGCGCGGCGAGGCTGTGCGCGATCGGTGCGTGTCGCACGAACACCTGCCTGATGTAGGCCTGGCTGAACGGGAAGCCTGCCTGCTGGAGATAGCGGCTGTAGCAGCGCAGGATCTCGACCTGGCGGACGGTGAGGTCGGCTGCGAGGACGAGCTGGTTCAGGCCATCGGCTTCGATCTCACCTCTGACGAGGGCACGGAACGCATGCTGGACCTCGGCGTGCTGCTGCTCGACGAGTGTCGCTCCGGAGTCCGCTCCATCCGGCCCGGCCGGGAGCCGGACACCGATGTCGTAGACATAGATCGGGCCGGCCGGGGTCTGGAACACAGCGGGGTGTTCATCGACTGCATGCAGCCCGAGGTGGCCCAACAGTGGGACGAGGTCGGCGATCGTCGACGGAGCACCGCCGCGGAAGATGCGGAAACGCCACTCACCCGAAGGTCCGTCGACCGTGCGCGACAACGACGTCTCGATCAGATCACCGCTCATCTCCGATGCCCCACCAGTCCCGTCACCGGCATCGCCATCCTTTCGACTCACCGACTCGATCATGCGAGCGATCTTGGCCAGGTCGCCGACGGCGGCGGTGGGGTCCACGCGTGAGCTGTACGCACGCGGGACCACGTCGCGAACCAACTCGTCCACACGGCGGCCGGCCTGGTCGCCGAGCGCAGCGATCAGCGCAGCACGCGAACGGTCACGCCAGGACGACGTGTCGCGGTCGATCTGTTCACCGAGCCGTTCGAGGTCGAGCGGCGAGGAGAGCGACACGGTCATCGTGATGCGGGCGAGCGAACTCGACTCGACCAGGCTTCGCACGTCGCGCGCCGGGCTCCCGGCGTGGCGCGCCACGATCGCTGCGACACGATCCTGGAGACCGGACTCGAAGCGGACCTTCGGCAGGTAGACGAAGACCGTCGTGAAGTCACCAACGGGTTCGTCCACGTCGAAGACGCGCACGATCCGCCGTTCCTGCAGACCGACGATGTCGATGACGAGCAGCGCGAGGGCATGACTGTCCAGCTCGAACACGATGTCGCGCGGCAGGGTCTCGACCACGTTCTTGATCGCCCGCCCGGTGTGGCTGACAGCAGTGCTGCCGGACAGCTCGAGGACGGCATTGGCCCGGTCACACAGGACCGGGATGGTGAACACGCTCTCCCGGTAGGCGCCACTGCCGAGGAGACCGATGAAGCGGTGCTCGACGACGGAGCCCTCCGCCGGTCCGGCGACGCGAACGGCGATCGACGTCATTCGGACGGCCCGGTGGATGGTGGCGAGCGCCGCGGTTCGAGCGACGACAATCGGGTCGGCCAGCGCATCGCCAGGCTTCGACGGCGGCCAGATCGACTCCGCATCGAGCGATGCAGCCGGACGGTACTCACCGAGTTCGCTGCCTGCGATCAACTCGAGCGTCGGCTCCCCCGAGGCCTCGATGATCCGTTCGTAGGACGCTGCACCGAGGAAGACGAAGTGCTGGTCAGCGAACCACGACAAGAGCTCGTGTTGTTCGTCCACGACGCCCGACAGCTCGTCGAGTCGCTGCTGCATCGCCGGAAAGTCGACGACGACCTGCATGACATCATCGATCGCTTCGATGACATCGGCCTCCAACCGCTTCTCCAATTCTCTGCTGCACGGTTCGAGCTGGATCTGTGTCCACGCCTCCACGGTCGTGGTGCCGTCGTCGAGGACATCGAAGCCGGTCATTTCGTCGTCGGCACCGCGCTGGACGGGAAGCATCGGGTGGACGAGCAGATCGATACCGAGGCCGTGACGATCGAGCACCATCCGGACCGTGTCGACGAGGAACGGCACGTCGTCGGTGACCGACATCAGGACCGAGCGGTGCGGCGCCCACCCGTCGCGCTCCAGATCGGGAGTTCGGACGCTGACGACAACGTCGCCGGGAGCACGACGACGACCGAGTTCGAAGTGAGTCACCGCTGCTGCATATGCCTCGTCGAGCGGTCGGTCGTCGATGTCGTCCTCGGTCAACTCGCGGTAGTAGCGCTCGACGAACGGCACCAGCAGTGGCTGATCTGGTCTCCGCTCGCGAGCCATGTCAGTCAACGCCAGGATCGCCTGCTCGATGTCGTTCGTCGTACCCATGTCGGACTCCCGTCGGTCGACGTGCACAGTACCCGCCGGGCAGCGACTGGCCGAGACGGCCGGTCGGTGACTGTGGCAGGATGCCGAGATGCAGCAGATCAACGTGCTCGGAACCGAGCTGATGCCGTGTTCCTACGACCCGATGACCGGCTACTACCGGACCGGATGCTGCGAGAACCGCGGCGACGACCCCGGCATGCACACCGTCTGCTGCCGGGTCACCGCCGACTTCCTGGCGTTCTCGGCAGCACGGGGCAACGACCTGTCCACGCCGATGCCTCAGTACGGCTTCGCCGGACTCCAGCCGGGCGACCAGTGGTGCGTGTGCGCGATGCGCTGGGCCGAAGCGTTCGAGGCCGGCCAGGCGGCTGACGTCATCCTCGAGTCCACCCATGTCAGCACGCTCGAGTACGTCGACCTCGCACAGCTCAAGCAGCACGCGATCACCCCGAACGGGGAATGACTGGGTCGGTGGCCGCCGAAACGTTCTGTTTTCGGTCAGGAATCTCATGTCGTTGACATCGTGCACCGATGTTTCGGTATGGATGAGGGGGCAACGTCTCGACACGACGACGGCGAACAGGCGCGACCACTCGACTTCGACGCACGGTCTGAGCTGCTCGGGGCGCTCGCACTCCAAGCCGAGGTGCGTGCGACGTGCCTCGATGCGTCGATGGCATTCTGCGCCCTGACACCGGAGATCCTCGCACTCGGTTTGCAAGCGTTGGTTCTCGACGATGCCGACGGCGAAACGTCTCCCATCGAACTGGTGCGAGGACCTGACGAGCCCATCGTGTTGGACGCGTTCAAGCGCGCTCGTGCACACGGAGCCGCAGACGCTGTCGTGCTTCGCTCGGGCGACGAGGAAGATCTGGTCGTGCACGTCGTCAACATGCTCGACGAGTGGGGCGTGATCGTTGTCCTCGTCGGGGGCACACTCCGCCCCTTGCTCGGTCGTCACGCCGGCCGCGCTCATCGACAACTTCCTCGCCGACTGGTGCACCACCGAGATCGGCATGGTCAGATGATGTGGGTCGACGACGCGACCGAGCTGTTGTTGGGCTGGTCGCCCGCAGCGATGGTCGGCCAGTCCGCACTCAGGTTCGTCGACGCTGCCGATCACGAACGCGCCATTGCCGGCTGGATCGACATGCTCGCAGGTCGGAAGCTGGAACGGAACCGCTTCCGGTATCTCACCGCCGCCGGCGGACATCGATGGCTCGAATCGACCTTGACGAAACCACCTGCGGGTGCAGAGCACGATCACGTCGAGGTGGAGTTGATCGACGTGCACGACGAGATGATGGCCCTGTCGGCCGCCAAGTTCGGTGCGGCGCAGTTCGATGCGCTGATCGAGTCGATACCGGCCGGTGTGATCCAGGTCGGCGCAGATGGCGAGATCGGCTACGTGAACAGGTGGATACGTGAGCTGACCGGTTTCATGGATCAGGGAGCCACGTGCCGCGACGGCATCGTCGCAGACGACCTGCACATCGTCGACCACGCATTCGCTTCTGCCCTCTCGCATGGCAGGGCGACGAACGTGGAGGTTCGCCTGATCCGTGCGTCGGACGGACAGCATCGACACTGTCGGCTGCGTGTCCGACCGCTCGGGCTCGACGAGGACGGTCGGTCGCAGGGAGCGATCTCATCGGTCGAGGACGTCACCGAGACCATGGAACTCCACGCCCGACTCAACGCTCAGATTCGCACCGACGTTCTGACTGGCGTCTCGAATCGCCTCGCGCTCGACGAGTGGCTCGCCGCCCAACTCGCCGACGGTGTCGACGGCGGTGTCACGCTCTTCTATCTCGATCTCGATGGCTTCAAACACGTCAACGATCGTCTCGGCCACGAGGCCGGAGACCGTCTCCTCCGGGCGATCAGCTCGGCGATGGAACTCACCGTCGAGCCCCGAGACCTCGTCGCTCGGATCGGCGGAGACGAATTCGTGATCGCCCGACCTCGACTGATCGACGACGATCAATGTGCCCGCTTCGCGCAGCGCCTGCTCGACAGCGTCGGCCACGACATCGACGTCGGCGAGGCAACGACGAACGTCGGTTGCAGCATCGGAATCGCCCGAAGCGATGTGCGCCACGGAGGCCCGATCGTGCTCGCCGATGCCGACGAAGCCATGTACGACGCCAAGCGCAGCGGCGGGCGACGGTGGGCCGTGTGCAGCAGCACGGCGCTCAGCGTCCTCGCCGGAGGCGACACGACCGTGGCAACCAGATGTCCGAAGGGACCACCGCTGCGCACTCCGCTTTCCGTTCCTCCGATCGACGTCTGATCGACGTCTGATCGACGTCTGATCGACGGTTGATCTCGCCGGTCGTCTCCGAGACGAGGTCGCACACCGACACGCCCGGCCGGACCGATACCGTCAAGCCGATGCAGCGCTACCGTCGGGTCATCTCACTCAGCTTCGCCGCTGCACTGGCCCTCGGAGCGTGCGCCTCGAACGATGGGAGCCCGGACGCGGTCTCGACGGGCGAGACCACGACCAGCCTGCCGGCAACGTCGACCACGAGCGACGCGCTCACTCCGACGACGACGGCTCCGAGCGCCCCGGCAGCGTCCAGCACCACCACGTCCAGCACCACCACGTCCAGCACCACGTCGGTTGCTCTGTCCACGACCGACGCGGCTGCGGGCGGAAGTGCGGCACTCGGCGGTCCGCCGACGATCGATCAACCTGCAGCGGCCTCGGTCCGAGCGGACCGTGTGGGTGAACAGATCGAACTGAACACACCGAAGTTCGACATCGGGTACTCACTCGAAGGCCGCCCCATCGTCGCCGAGCGACTCGGCGTCGCGGGAGGACGCAAGGTCCTGGTGATCGGCGTGATCCACGGCAACGAAGACGCCGGTCTGCAGATCACCGACGAACTCCGCCAACGGGCGATCGACGAGCGCGTCGAACTCTGGTTGATCGACTCGATGAACCCGGACGGGGTCGCCCGCCAGGATCGACACAACTCCAACGAGGTCGACCTCAACCGCAACTTCCCGTACAAGTGGGGCCCGATCGGTCGGCCGGGGAACAGTCAGTACGCCGGAACCGGTCCTGCCAGCGAACCCGAGACGAAGGCGGTCGTGCAGTTCATCACGCTGCTCCGCCCTGACATCGCCATCTGGTATCACCAGGACGCGAATCTCGTCATCCCCAGCACCGGTCGCGATGGACGTGTCCGGGCCCGCTACGCACAGCTCACGGCTCTGCCCATCGCCGACTGTTGCGGTGGTGGCGGTGTCTACACCGGCATCGCTGCGACGTGGGCCAGCAACGAGTTGAAGAGGACCAGCGACGCCGTGCCATTCATCGTCGAACTACCGGGAGGCGTGTTGTCCGCAGCTCAGGTCGACGCCCACGCCACCGCCGTCCTCACCATCGGCATCGAAGGCTGACCGGTCGGGCTGCGCCACGCACAGACTGACCGCGCCCCCGAAGGAACGTGACAATCTGTGTCGCATGGGCAATGCACGAACGACACCGCCGTCGAACGCCTCGGTCATCTGGCACCGTGAGATCGATCACCAGCAGCAGGCTCGTCGCAATCAGCGGTTCCTCCGCTGGTACGTCATCCCGCTCGCTGTCGTCCTCGTCGTCGTGGCCGTCGTCGTCGACGTGTGGTCGGCACTCGGCATGCTCATCTTGTTCGGAGGGTTCGGTGGGCTCGCCTACCTCTGGCTCTGGCTCACGAATCGCAACGAGCGGGCGAATCCGGTGCTCTGGACGGTCGATGGTCGGCTCCACATCAGCACCGCGACGAGTGTCGTGATCGCCGAGGTCGAACGTTACGCCCTCCGATCGATGTCGGAGGGCGTCAGCACATCGGAAGGCCAGCAGTACATCCTGGTCACGCGTGCGTTCTTCCGGCTGACCGACGGCAGTGTGCACAAGGACTTCCAGTGGGTCGGCATGCCGGAGTCCCAGCAGCCGGCACTCAACGACGCCCTGTGGAAACTGTTTCCCGGCCTGTCGCAGGCACACGAGGAGATGCTCGCGACCTGACGTTCAGACGAACGTGGCGAACACGTCGAGCGGCTCGCGCTGGCTCTGGACGCTGTTGATCGGCGCGTCCCGGTCAGCCGTGCCGATCGCGACACCGCAGAAGATGCGCTGCCCCTCCGGTGCCCCGACGAACTCGGTGACCGCTGGTTCGTGGACTGCCCACGCCTCCTGCGGGCACGTGTCGAGGCCTGCTTCCTGGGCGAGCAGCATGAAGGTCTGGAGGAACATGCCGAGGTCGCTCCACTGCGGCGGACCCATGATCTCGTCGAAGAAGCAGAAGATCGCTGCCGGGGCGCCGAAGAAGTCGAGGTTCTTCGCGAACTGGGCGAAGCGGCCGGCCTTGTCCTCGCGAGTCACCCCGATCGCTGCGTACATGTCTTCGCCGATCTTGTAGCGCGACGAGCGGTACGGCTCCGGCAGGTTGGGCGGATAGATGTCGTAGGCGGACGGCCCCGGCTGACGGGTCGCCAGGAACTCACGGAAACGCGTCATCGACTCACCGTTGACGATGTAGATCCTCCACGGCTGGACGTTCCCGCCCGACGGCGCACGCGACGCCGTGGTGAGCAGTTGGGCGATCGTCTCGTCCGAGACCGGATCCGGCAGGAACGCCCGGATCGACTTGCGACGGGTGACGGCTTCGGTGACATCCATGCGCCGAGTCTGGCGAGCAACCGTCGATCCGAGCGAATCACAGAACCATCGCGTTGGGTCCGACTGCCCGACGGCGGCCAAGATGACGACGTGCCGCAGTCCGATGATGATCTGATGCAGAGCGCCATCGCTGCAGGAGCGACCGCCCGAACTCGAACGGCACCCAACCCGTGGGTCGGTGCGGCGCTGCTCACCACCGACGGCACGGTGCACACCGGCGCCACGGAGCCATCTGGTGGCCGCCACGCTGAGATCGTCGCGCTGCACGCTGCGGGGCCAGATGCAGCGGGCGCCACACTCGCCACCACGCTCGAGCCCTGTGTCCACACCGGCCGGACCGGGCCGTGTACCGAGGCGATCATCGCCGCCGGCATTACACGAGTCGTCGTGTCCATCGAGGACCCGGACACCAGTGTTGCGAGAGCCGGAATCCGCCGGCTCCGTGACGCAGGCATCGAGGTCGCCGTCGGGTCCGGTGCCGAAACGGTCCGTACGCAGCTGGCGCCGTATCTCCACCACCGCCGGACCGGACGGCCGTACGTGATCCTCAAGCTCGCCGCCACGATCGACGGACGCACCGCTGCACCCGATGGGCAGAGCGAGTGGATCACCGGCGTGGAGGCGCGCACCGACGTGCACCGCCTGCGTGCGGAGAGCCAGGCGATCCTCGTCGGCGCCGGCACCGTGCGCGCCGATGACCCCGCCCTCACCGTGCGCCTCGTCGACGGGCCCGAGCCGCGTCGGATCGTGCTCGGCACGGCGCCCGATGCGGCCAAGATCCACCCCTGTACCGAGTGGGTCGGCCCCATTCCCGAACTGCTCGACGAGCTCGGTGCGGACGGTGTCCTGCAGCTGATGGTCGAGGGCGGCGCCAACGTCGCGTCGGAGTTCCACGACGCAGGCCTCGTCGACCGGTATGTGATCTATCTCGCACCGGCGGTCTTCGGTGGCAACGATGCTCACCCGCTCTTCGTCGGGGCTGGCGCGCCGTCGATGTCCGACCTTCGGCGCGGTCGTTTCGTCAGCACGCAGATGTTGGGCGCCGACCTTCGTGTGGACATCGAGCTCGACGCCTGACCCGGGCCGGAGTTTCTCAGCCGAGATGGTTGAGTCGAGCGCGCTTGGAGTCGAGGTATGCCTGGCCCTCGGTGGTGTGCACAACGTCGATCGGGACCATCTCGGCGACGTCGACGCCATTCGATGCGAGGCCCACGGCCTTGGCCGGGTTGTTGCTGATCAGGCGCACCGCCGTCACGCCGAGGTCGAGCAGGATCGCAGCAGCGACGTCGTACTGACGAGCGTCGACAGGCAGGCCCTGCGCGGTGTTGGCGTCGACGGTGTCCAGTCCCTGGTCTTGCAGTTCGTCGGCCCGGATCTTGTTGGCCAGCCCGATCCCACGACCTTCGTGACCGCGCAGGTAGACGATCACACCCGCCCGACCATCGGCCGCCTCGGCAGCGATCGCTCGACGGGCGGCCGCGAGCTGCTGCCCGCAGTCACACTTCGCCGAGCCCAGCACGTCACCGGTCAGGCCACTCTTCACGCTTGCGTCTGTCCCCGATGAGACCGGGTGATCGATCGTCGAGTTCACACCAGCACTCGTCCGTAGCCGGTCGTGCGCTGCTCGATCGGACGCCCGATCGACTCGGCGAACTCGCGGAAGCTGTCGATCGTCATCGCCTGTCCGTGACTCGCCCCCGCAGCGCGCGAGATGTTCTCGTCCATCAGGGTTCCACCGAGGTCATTGCATCCAGCGTGCATCATCTGCGACGTGCCGGAGAGCCCGATCTTCACCCAGCTGGCCTGAATGTTCGGGATGAGCGCTCCGTACGCGAGACGTGCCACGGAATGCATCAACACGTTCTCGCGGAACGTCGGGCCACGACGTGCTTTGCGTTGCAGGTAGATCGGCGACGCCATGTGGACGAACGGCAACCCGACGAATTCGGTGAAGCCGACCCGTCCGGCAGCGACGTTCTCCTCCTGGAGATCTCGGGTCAGGACGAGGTGCCTCGCCCAGTGGACCGGCTCCTCGACGGCGCCGTACATGATCGTCACGTTCGAGTGCAGACCGATCGAGTGGGCAGCTCGGTGCGCTGCGAGCCATTCCTCGGTGTTGATCTTGTCCGGGCACAGGATCGCTCGGATGTCGTCGTCGAGAATCTCGGCGGCGGTGCCCGGCAATGACGCCAGACCGGCATCTTTGAGCCGCGTCATGTACGTGACGAGGTCCTCACCCAACCGCTTCGCGCCTTCGGTGACTTCGAGGGCGGTGAAGCCGTGGACGTGCATGTCCGGCACCGCGTCCTTCACCGCCTTGGTCACGTCGATGTAGTAGTCGCCGTCGAAATTGGGGTGGATGCCGCCCTGCAAGGTCACCTCGGTCGCACCCAGATCCCAGCCCTCCTTGGCGCGTTCGGCGATGTCGTCGAGCGTGAGCAGATACGGAGTGCCCCGGAGGTTCAGAGACAGGGGCCCCTTGGAGAACCCGCAGAACTTGCACTTGAACGTGCAGACGTTCGTGTAGTTGATGTTGCGGTTGGCCACCCAGGTGAGCGTGTCGCCGACGAGGTCCTGGCGCATCCGGTCAGCAGCGCCCATGATGGCCACCGCCTCGGGCCCACGAGCTTCGAACAGCGTCACGATCTCTTCGATGCCAGGCTGCTCGCCCGCCTCGACACCACCGAGCACCTCGGCGACCGCGCCACGGATCGGCCGTTCAGGTGCCGGGATCAGGACCGGTGGCGGATTGTCGCTTCCCGAGTACCAGACGGTCGAGCGATGCCCGACGAGCACGAACTCGGCACCGTCGGCCACGGTGTCGGCGGCAGTGGTCTTCTCGGGCCAGACCTGGCCCGGATCGTCGCGTCCGAGCCACTCGGAATCGGCGCGGTCCATCACGGGGAAGTGCAGTGCGGGATCCAACCAGCGATCACGATCGCGGACGAACTCGGGATAGATCGTGAGCCGAGGGGCGAGTACGTGACCTCTGGCTTCTGTCACCTCGCGCAACCGGTCGAGGTCGGGCCAGGGACGTTCGGGGTTGACGTGGTCGGCGGTGACGGGCGAGACGCCACCCCAGTCGTCGATCCCGGCGTCGAGCAGCACACCGAAGTCGTCGGTCAGGTTCGGCGGAGCCTGCAGGTGCACGTCGGCGGGCAGGATCAATCGTGCGGCGGCGAGCGTCCAGAGATAGTCGTCGGACGGACACGCCCGCACGCCCTTCATCGCGGTTCGGAGCTTCGGCAGGAAATTCTGCACGATCACTTCTTGCACGTGGCCGTGACGTCGGTGGCTCGCGGCGATCGCCTCGAGGCCGGCAAGCTGATCGGCGCGACTGTCACCGATGCCGACGAGGATGCCGGTCGTGAACGGAATGGACAGCGCACCAGCGGCATCGAGTGTCGCGAGCCGTCGTGACGGGACCTTGTCCGGTGCGCCCCGATGCGCTTCGAGGTCCGGGTTCACCGACTCGATCATCATGCCCTGGCTCGGCGAGACGGGCCGCAGCTGCGCCAGCTCGTCAGCAATCAACGCACCGCAGTTGGCGTGGGGCAGCAGTCCGGTCTCCGCGAGCACCAGCTTCGCCATCTCGGCGACGTAGTGCACCGTCGAGTCGTACCCCCGCTCACGAAGCCAGTCCCGGGCGACTTCGTAGCGGTCCTCAGGCCGTTCGCCGAGCGTGAACAGCGCTTCGTGGCAGCCTTGCCGCGCACCCTGTCGAGCGATTCGCAACACGTCCTCGGGGTCGAGGTATGCCTTGTCGACTCGGGCCGGCGGTTGGGCGAACGTGCAGTAGCCGCACGTGTCGTTGCACAGGCGCGTCAGGGGGATGAACACCTTCGGGCTGTAGGTCACCCGGGTGCCGAACGATTCGTCGCGACGCGCTGCGGCCAATGCCATCAGATCGGCCAACGATTCGCCGAGCAGTGGGTGGTCGGTCGAAGGGTGCACGGTCTCGGGATTCACGGTCGGGTTCGTCATGTTGCTCCGTTGGGGGTCTGTCGTGAAGGGTTCGGGCGGCTGGCGATGGCTGATTGCGTGAAGGTCTCGTCGCAGTGCCAGCAGACGAAGGCCTGGTCGAGTGGCTCGCCGCAGACCTCGTGGACGAGCACGGTCGGCGGTTCGTCGGTGAGCCAGTCGTCGCCCCATCGCATCAGCGCGACCAGTGTCGGCGACAGTGCTGCACCCATCGGCGTGAGTCGGTATTCGTAGCGCGGCGGACGCTCGCAGTAGAGCCGCCGCTCGAGGACGCCCGCGACGACGAGCCGCTTGAGGCGTTCGGTGAGAACGGGCCGGGCGATGTCGAGATCGCGGCGGAAGTCATCGAAACGCCGGACGCCACGGAACGCATCGCGCATGATCAGGATCGTCCAGCGATCACCGAGTACGTCGAGGCTCGCCTGGATCGAACAACCACGATCGTCGAGCTCGCGGTCCGCGCTCTCGGATACTTCTTGATCGGACACGGCGTGCTCGGACGCCGCTTGCTCGGATTCGAGGTGCTCGGATTCGAGGTGCTCCGACATGGGGCGGACTCTAGGGTGAGTTCGCATTCAGAACCAAGTCAGTCCGTAATCCGAACTCACCCATGCCCCCACCCCCTGACCCGACTGCTCACCCCTGCCCCACCTGCGCCGCAACCCGGGCGGTGAGAGGTGAGACCACCTGCGCGCTCTGGATCTCACCGGTATCGTCCGAAGCCAGTCGCCGGTGAGATCTGGGTCTGAACGGTCGTCTCACCTCTCACCCGCACCTTCCACCGGCACGAGCCTGCGGGGCTGCGCACCGCCCCGAGGCCAGATGCTCCCCCGTTGCCGATTCCTCAGTCGGGGAGCAGCGGGACACCGAAGCCGACGTCACTACCGATCCGGTCGGCACGCGTCAGTGAAGCCCCACCGAACTTGTCGCGAATGGCATCGACCGTCGTGTCGAGCACTGCAGCGTCACCCCGTTCGAAGGGCAGCGCCATCTGTTCCGCCGCCTCGTTCTCGAGGTTGCCGACCGAGGCACCGAGCAACGTCAGACCCCGCTCCTCGATCATCGGCCGAGCGACCTCGAGCAGCGTCAACGCTACGTTCTGGATCACCGCAGTGGCAGCAGTCGGGCTGGGCAGCGAATGCGATCTCGTGGCCTTCGTGAAGTCGTCGAACCGGAACCGCAACGTCACCGTGCGGCCCATGCGATCGGCGCGACGCATGCGGGTGGTGATCCGATCGATGATGCGACGCAGGATCACCTCGAGATCTGCGTGGGACCGATTGCCGCGGCCCAACGCCTGCTGCGACCCGATGGAGCCGCGCCGTGCGCCGACCTGGACGCGTCGCACGTCGGTGTTGTGCGAGAGTGCCGCGAGCTGCCGCCCGGCCGCTCCCCCGGTGATCGCGGAGAGTGCGACGGGATCGAGTTCAGCGACGTCGCGCACCGTGAAGATGCCGCGCTCGTTGAGCTTCCTGGTCGTCACCGCTCCGACTCCCCACAACTTCTGGACAGGCAGCGGATGCAGGAACTCGAGCTCGCGGTCCGGGTCGACGACCAAGAGCCCGTCGGGTTTGCCGACACCACTCGCAACCTTCGCGAGGAACTTCGTGCGGGCGACGCCGACCGTGATCGGTAGGCCGACCACCCGCAGCACGTCTGCGCGCAGTCGGGCTGCGATCTCGGTCGGCGTTCCGGACAGCCGCAGCAGGCCGCCGACGTCGAGGAACGCCTCGTCGATCGAGATGCCCTCGACCAGTGGCGTCACGTCATGAAAGATCTCGAAGACCGCCTTGCTCGCTGCGCTGTACGCCTCGAACCGCGGCGCGACGAAGATCAAGTCGGGACAGAGCCGCTTCGCCTCGTGGCCGGGCATCGGTGTCCGGACACCCATGCGCTTCGCCTCGTAGCTCGCGGCGAGCACGACGCCGCTTGCTGACCCCGAGCCTGAACCACCGACCGCCACCGGTCGTCCCCGGAGCGCAGGGTCGTCACGCTGCTCGACCGAGGCGTAGAACGAGTCGAGGTCGGCGTGCAGGATCGATGCAGCCGTGCCCGTCGTCGATCCTCTCGCGTTGTCGTTCACGAACACATGTTCGCTTGCTCTCGGCCGGAAGTCAATCCGGCCGATCGACGTACTTCAGCCTCGATCGGCCTGCCGACGCCGGTCGATCCAGGCGACGATGTGATCGAGTGCGGACGGATCGGCGAGGGAGTCCTTCGAGGCGGCCTGCTCGGCCGGCATGCCGAGCAGCATCCGTTTGATCGGTACCTCGAGCTTCTTGCCGGACAGCGTCCGCGGGATCATCGGCACCTGCTCGACGACATCGGGCACGTGACGTGGAGACAGCTCGGACCGCAAGGCCGATCCGATGCGGCCACGCAGTTCATCGTCGAGCGCATGGCCCGATGCGCAGGCGATGAGCAGGATCAATTCACCTGCCCCGTCACTCCCCACCGAGTCTTCGAGGTGGACGACCACACTGTCGGCCACTTCGGGCATCGAGTCGACGACCACGTAGAAGTCGCTCGTCCCGAGCCTCACACCGCCGCGGTTCAACGTCGCATCGGAGCGGCCGGTGATCATGCAGGAGCCGTCGTCGTGGAACGTGATCCAGTCGCCGTGGTGCCACACCCCCGGGAAGGTCTCGAAGTAGGCAGCTGAATAGCGGCTGCCGTCGTCATCGCCCCAGAAACCGACGGGCATCGACGGCATCGGCGCAACGATCACCAACTCCCCGGTCTCACCCGGCGCGCATCGGCTCCCATCCGGCCCGAAGGCCTGCACATCACAACCGAGCATGCGTGCGCCGATCTCGCCGGCCCGGATCGGCAGCATCGGTGCCGTCCCCACGAAGCCCGTACACACGTCGGTTCCACCACTCATCGAACCAACCTGCACATGGGCACCGACGGCATCAGGCACCCATTCGAAACCCTCGACCGGAAGCGGCGCACCGGTGGAGCCGAGATGACGAACCCGCGACAGGTCGACCTCGTCGCAAGGGCGCAGTCCGGCCTTGCGACACGCCATGAGGAACGGGGCACTGACTCCGAAGACGTCCACCCGCTCCTCGTCGGCGACCCGCCACAGTTCGAGCAGATCCGGTGCGGCCGGGTCGCCATCGAACAGCACGACGGTCGAACCCGTGAGCAGACCCGACACGAGGAAGTTCCACATCATCCAGCCGGTCGTGGTGAACCACATCACGCGATCCGCGGGCGAGAGGTCGTAGTGGAGCGACCATGCCTTGGCGTGTTCGAGCGTGATGCCTCCGTGACCGTGCACGATCGGCTTCGGCAACCCGGTGGTACCGGAGGAGAACAGGACGTACAGCGGGTGATCGAACGGCACCGCGACGAAGTCGAGCGGTTCGTGTTCGACCAGCAGCGTTGTCCAGTCGTCCGGGCCGGCATCTGGACCAGAGGCGTCGAGATACGGAATCCGGACGACGTGAACGAGGGTCGGCAGCGCAGCGATGATCTCGTCGACCTGCGTCGAACGCTCGATGCGGCGATCGCCGTACATGTACCCGTCGACGGTGATCAGCACGTTCGGCTCGATCTGCACCCAGCGATCGGTGACCGCCCGGACGCCGAACTCCGGGGCGCACGACGACCAGACCGCACCAAGGCTCGCCGTCGCCAGGAACGCCACCAGCGTCTCGGTGATGTTCGGTGCGAACGCCACGACCCGGTCACCTCGGGTGACACCCATCCGACGGAGCCCGGCACGGCAACGAGCGACCTGATCGAACAGCTCGTTCCAAGTGGTCTCGTCGCGGGCACGCGACTGCGACCGACCGATCACAGCGACCTGGTCTCCCAGGGTCTCGGCATGCGCAAGCGCTCGCTGCGCGTAGTTCAGCGTGCCCCCGGGGAACCATGCCGTTCCGGGCATCGAAGCATCGTCGAGGACCGCCGTCGGCGCTGCGTTCCAGGCAATGTCCTGCCACCGGGCGAGCGCGCCCCAGAATTCGGCAGGCTCCGCCAACGACCAGGCGAGCACCTCGTCGTACGAACTCATGACCGAACCACCTGCCGCTGCGACGTCGTCGGCGAACTCGCAGATCCTGCTCGACGACCAGGCATCCTCCGCCGGTTGCCAGGTCACTGCTCCGCGGTCCGCCTCCGGCACCAATCGCTCCTCCCAAGTCTGGCGGGGAGTCTGGAGGGGGGTCTGGAGGGGGTCGGTCTCCGGGTCTTTCATCAGCTGATGTTGTCACAGCCGTTCGGCACGAGCAGCGCCGATCTGAGAACATGACCGTCATGACAGGACGCCCCCGCCCCGCCGTTGCTGCGCTGCCCGGGTACAAGCCCGGCCGCTCGGCTGCCGCAGCTGCCGCCGAGCACGGCATCGCCGACGCGATCAAGATGGCGTCCAACGAGCTGCCCTTCGGCCCGTTGCCATCGGTTGCCGGCGCGATCAGCGGGGGCATCGAACATCTCGGCCTCTACGCCGATCACGGAGCTGCGGAGCTGCGCAACGACATCGCTGCCTTCGTCGGCTTGGACGCCGACCAGGTCACCGTGGGCGCCGGGTCGGCGGGCATCCTGCAGCAGCTGTTGCTCAGCTATGTCGGCGCTGGCGACGAGGTCGCCATGTGCTGGCCGTCATTCGAGGCGTACCCGCTGTTCGCCGCACTCGTCGAAGCCCGTCAGGTCCGAGTTCCATTGGTCGACGAGGCCTTCGACCTGCCGTCGCTCGCCGCGGCCATCGACGGCGACACCAAGCTGGCGTTCGTCACCAACCCGAACAACCCGACCGGCACCGTTGTCGGCACCGACGAGATCGTCACATTCCTCGAGGCCGTGCCGACGACCTGTCTGGTCGTCCTCGACGAGGCCTACTCCGAGTTCGTCACCGACACGAGCGTGACCGACTCGACGCTGCTGCTCGCCGCCCACCCGAACCTCGTCATCACTCGGACCTTCAGCAAGGCCCACGGCCTCGCCGGACTGCGCGTCGGCTACGCGCTCGGCCATCCGGACGTCATCGGCATGATCGATCGCACGCTCGTACCGTTCGCCGTCAACGAGCTCGCTCAGCGCGCCGCACGAGCAAGTATTGCTGCCGCCGACGAGATGGAGCAGCGGGTGGCCGCCGTCGTCGCCGAACGCGAGCGCGTGACGGTGGAACTCCGGAAGCTCGGCTGGACCATTCCCGACCCCCAGGGCAACTTCGTCTGGCTGCCCGTCGGCAACGACGCCGCTTCACTCGGGGTCGACCTCGAACGTCGAGGTGTCGTGACCCGGGCCTTCCCCGACGTCGGCGTCCGTGTCACGATCGCGAGTCCTGCCTGGAACGACCGGTTCCTCGCTGCGCTCGCCGACGTCCGACCCGGCCAGTAACCACCGCCGGGCAGCGTCAGAGGACGTCGCGCAGGTTGGCGGCGGCCATCTCCGGGGTGAGGTCGCGCTGCAGGTTCGCGAGCAGTTCGTAGCTCGCTGGGATCTTGGCGACATCGGCCGAGCGGAGCAGTGGCGGATAGTAGTGGGCGTGCAACTGCCAGGCATCCTGCATCCGACGGGGCGCCGTGTGCCAACCGGAGCAGTACGGGAACGGCGTGTTGAACAACCGATCGAAGCCGCTCAGCATCGTCTTCAACGCTTCGGCGAGCGCTTCGCTCTCATCGGAGGACAAGTCGAGCAGCGACGCGATGCGACGTCGCGGCAACACGATCGTCTCGTACGGCCAGTACGCCCAGTACGGCACGGCGACGACCCAGTGCTCGTTCGACATCACGACCCGATCGCCCTGGGCGAGCTCACTCTCCACGTAGTCGAGCAAGAGGTGACGGCCGTGCTCCGCGTGATAGGCCCGCTGGTGCTCGAGTTCGGCCACGATCTCGTCGGGCAGGAAGTTGGAGGACCAGATCTGGCCGTGCGGGTGCGGGTTGGACGACCCCGAGATCGCTCCACGAGTCTCGAACAACTGGACGTATTCGAATCGTTCGAGCAGTTCAGCCAACTGGGTCTGCCAGAGGTCGATGACCACACCGATCTCGTCGAGTTCCATCGTTGCCAACGTCCGACCGTGATTCGGCGAGAAGCAGATCACCCGGCACTCACCATCACCGGTGCTCGCCCGGTACAGGGTGCCTGCGGGATCGTCGGTCTTCGTGACCGCAGGCGGCAGCGGCACGTCCGGCAGCAGCGCGGCGAAGTCGTTCTCGAAGACGAACGTCGAGGTGTAGTCCGGGTTGTGCACGCCACCGGCACGCTCGTTGCCCGGGCAGAGATAACACCCCGGGTCGTACGCCGCCGGCGGTTCGATGCCGGCATCATCGGTCTGGCCCTGCCATGGCCGTTTGGTCCGCTGTGGCGAGACGACGACCCAGTCGCCGGTCAGTGCGTTTCGGCGGCGATGCGGGTGGGTCGACGGGTCGAAGGTCTCGGGCACGCCTGAACCGTAGTCAGAAGCGCCGGATGTCGGGGTTGAATGCGCGCGGCCCACGGCGCGGCACCGACACGCCGGCGACGGAGATCAGCCGCACGATGCGCTGGCGATGACCGGCCCACGGGGCGAGATGCTCCAGCATGATCTCGTCGCCACCGCGATCAGGGTCGAGCCGCCGCGCCTCGCCCGTGAGGGCGTAGTTGACGAGGGTCGGCATCCCGTAGTCGCGAAGCAGAATCACATCGGGATCGCCGTGGCAGGCCATCACCGTTGCAGTCGCCGTCCACGCTCCGAGCCCTGGCAGTGCAGACAGTCTCGTGAGTGCGCCGGCCGTCGTCATCGTCGCGGCCTCCTCGAGTCGACGCGCACGCTTCGCCGCGAGGAGGATCGCCTCGGCACGTCGCCGATCGACGTTGAGTTCGTGCAGATCGGTGTAGTGCAGCGCGGCGATGACCTCGGGCGTGGGTGGCAGCGTGAGTCCCTCCGGTCCTGGTGCCGGTGTCCCCCACCTCCGACAGATCCGGCTCCAACTCCTCGATGCCTCCTCGGTCGTGACTCGTTGTCCGAGGAGTACGAGGACCAGTTCTTGCCAGACGACGCCGATGCGCGGCAGACGGAACGAGCCATGGTCCCGCCACCAGCGGGCGACTGCCGGATGCAGCGATGGGTCGAACCCGTCGAGGTCGTCGCGCAGCCCGACCCATCCGTCGGCACGTTCGATCAGCCACTCGGCACCAGGGCCCCAGGCCCGAGCCGAGACGTCGCCGGACTGCGTCCAATCGAGTCGCATTGCTCCGCGCCCCTGCGGCGTCAGGACCGCCTTGGCGAAGTGTCGTGGCCCCCGATGGTGCGTGGGGTCGCTGCGGTAGATCCCGATCGGTTGCAGCGTGGCGGCGAGATCGATGCCCGCCGCGTGGAGTGTTCGAGCAGCCTCTGGGGCTCCCGTCATGCCCCGATGAGTTCGCGCCACCTGCTGGGGTAGTCGACCTCGAGTGCAGCCGGTGCCAACTGCAACGTCTCGTCGGGAATCATGTCGGCGACGATCCGCGCCTCGGCGTAGTGATGGTTGACATGGCGCAGCCCGGCGAAGAGCGGCTTGCGGAACTCGACCAACTCGGCCGGCGGCATCGCGTCGGCGAAGCCCCACATCTTGAACGCCATCTTCAGATCGTGCACGACCGGTGCCCGGGAGAACAGCGACGCCCGGCGCAGCGCAACGCCGAGGCATCCACGAATGGCATCGTCGAGGTGCTCGCCCTCCTGCATGTGCAGAGAGGGGGCCAACTGCCGTGCAATCTTCAGCGCGAAGCCCTGGTCGGGACCGGGGTGACCCCGACGCGGTCCGGCCGGCTGGAAGCCGGCGATCTCTGCCGGACGATCCGGCATCCAGTTCGCCGGCACGTGGTCGGGCGAGTGGTAGGAGCGAGGGTGCGACGTCGGCCCAACGGGGCTGTGCTTCGGGGCGGCCATGTGCGTAGTTCTACAGGATGCGGCCCCACTTCGCGGCGACGCAGGCGCTGAACTGGCAGCCCGACTCGTTCAGTCCTGGGCGATCTGTTGCCGCAGGTGTCGTTCGAGGATCATCGCCATCGTCCCGGTGTCCGACACCACTGTGTGCGCGAGACCGTCGATCGTGTCGAACCCGAACATCGCATCGGCCGAAATCGCGGCGATCTCGCGAACCCCAGCGTCGACACGCTCGAAGTCGCTCGCGAACGCAGCGCTGGGAGCGAGGGCGAACAGGGGCCGTTGGCTCCCGGCGTCCGCCGGGGCGACGTCTGCGACCGGCCGGGCCAGTCGTTTGGTTGCTCTCACCAGTGGTGCGATGCGGCCGAACACCGTGATCCGGTGCTCGACGAAAGCACGAATACGTTCGTCCAGCTCCGCGTCGTCCAGATCACCGTCGCCGACGCGCAGAGCAAGGTCGGCTTCGACGCGATCGACCAACCGCCACAGCGCAGCATCGATGAGGCCTTCACGGTGGTGGAAGTACCGGTAGATGGACCGCGTCGAGACGCCGGACGTTTCGGACACCTCGTCCACGGTGGGTTCCATCTGCCCGGCGTCGAACAGCGCGACGACCGCGTCGAGGACCTTGTGCTCGTTCCGTTGCCGACGCGCCACGCGTCCATCGGTCACCATGTCGCCACGTCCATCACACAACCCTCCATCGCCATCATGACAAACGAGTCCCTTGCGTGAGCAAACTCTGACGAAATCTCGACAAGCGATGGTGGAGTCGAGGGCCGCTCGGAACGACCCTCAGGAAGCGTGCAGCAGGCCGTAGACGAGGCTGTCGTCGAGCGCTCGCCACGATGCTTCGATGATGTTCGGGCTCACGCCGATCGTCGTCCAGTCCCGGACCCCGTTCGTGGCCGACAGCAGTACACGCGTCGTCGCCCCGGTCGCCGAACCACCATCGAGGATCCGGACCTTGTAGTCGACCAGGTGAATGCTCGCGAGCTGCGGCAACGCCTCACCGGCAGCCATGCGAAACGCTGTGTCGATCGCATTGACCGGACCGTTCCCTTCGGCGATCGACACGTGGCGCTGCGCACCGTCGTCGTTCGGGCCGCCACCGACCCAGACCTTCACGGTCGCTTCGGTGCTGAAGGACCCGTCGGCGAGTTCATCGGTGATCACGCGCATCGTCTCGATCGAGAAGAACTCGGGAACCTCTCCGACGGCACGACGCATGAGCAGTTCGAGCGAAGCGTCTGCTGCTTCGAAGTGATAGCCCTCGTGCTCGAGCCGCTTCAACTGGTCGATCACCTCGTTGATCTGCTGACCATCGATCTCCAGGCCCAACTCGTCGGCCTTCATCTGGATCGTGGCACGGCCCGCCATCTCGGACACGACGAAGCGCGTGCCGTTGCCGACCTTGCTCGGGTCGATGTGTTCGTAGGCGTCCTTCGCGCGGGCGATGGCCGAGACGTGGAGGCCCGCCTTGTGTGCGAACGCCGATGACCCGACGTACGGCGCCTGCGGATCAACTGCACGGTTGAGGGTCTCGGCCACACGGTGACTCACCGCAGTCAGCCGTTCAAGGCGGCCTTCGGGCAGACACTGGAAGCCTTGCTTGAGCTGCAGGTTCGGGATGACGGTGGTGAGGTTGGTGTTGCCCGTGCGCTCCCCCAACCCGTTCAACGTTCCCTGGACGTGGCGCGCCCCGGCGCGCACTGCAGCCATCGAGTTCGCAACGGCACAGCCGGTGTCGTCGTGACAATGGATGCCGATGATCGCATCGCTGCCGACATGGGCCGCCACGTCGGCGACCACGGCCTCGACGTCGTGGGGAAGCGTGCCGCCGTTGGTGTCGCACAGCACGAGGTGCGTGGCACCGTTGATGACCGCAGCCTCGATTGCTCGGAGCGAGAACTCGGGGTTGGCTGCGTAGCCATCGAAGAAGTGTTCGAGATCGACGAGCACCTGCCGGCCGTGGCCGTGCAGGAATCGCACCGAATCGGCGATCATCGCCGCGCCCTCGTCGAGCGTGGTCTGCATCGCCTCGAGGATCTGATATTCCGAACTCTTCGCCACGATGCACACCGCTGCGGTGTTCGCATCGATCAGGTTCCGCAAGGTCGCGTCATCATCCGACTTGCCCCGCGGCCGCCGCGTCGAGCCGAATGCCACGAGCGTCGACGTGTGCAAGGTGAGTTCTGTCTGCGCCCGGGCGAAGAACTCGATGTCCTTCGGGTTGGCACCCGGCCATCCACCCTCGATGAAGTGGACGCCGAGATGGTCGAGTTGCGCTGCGATGGCGAGTTTGTCGTCGACCGTTGCCGACACGCCTTCGACCTGCAGGCCGTCGCGCAACGTGGTGTCGAACACTTCGACGAGTGGTCGGGCTGCAGATTCCATCCCCCGATTCAACCATCGATTCCCCGGCGCTCACGGACGCAGTCCGGGTGCACACTCCTGAAACGCTCCGGTGAACGCTCCGGTGAACGCTCCGGTGGGCCGAATCACACCGCTGCAAGATGTGGACATCGCTGTGCACGAACGGTGTGGAACAGGGGGACAACGTCGACGGATCTGGGGGTAACGAAAAAGGTTCGGGGATAACCCTGTGACTTCGTGAAAACCTCTTGACCCGTCATTTCGGCAGGTCTTAACTGGTGATTGTTCCGGAGAGCGCACGCCAACCGGAGCGATGAGGACGGGGCTTCGGCTCGACCCGCATCGCTCACGAGACGCAGCGGATCCAGAACGAGGACAGAGTTCACGGCCACCTCAGACCGGGTTCGCACTGCACCTTCGGGTGAAACGCGAACAACGGGGAGTCGGCATCGAATCCGGGCAACCGGCCGAGGTGTCAGGTCAAACCGAGTCGAGCGATCCCTTCGGGGAACGAACGACCACGGAGATCTACGGAGTCGTTCGGGAAACCGGACGAGTCGGTGAGGCAACCGAACCGAGTGTCGACCTTCGGGTCGGGGCACGGAGACGGAGCAGTGGTGCAGAGTCAGAACACCAGGTGCCACCCCAACTGGCGCCCAGTGGGACGACTTTGATTGGAGCCACATTGTGATGACACGGGCAACCGGGTCAGCGTGAATGGGTGACATCTCGGGTACGGAGTCGGCTTGTCGGCGACGTGTCCCGAAAAGCGGCATCGCCCGCTGCGTCACATCGGCCAGTTTCGACTGGACGGGGTGAGAGCAACGGGCGATGTGAACTGATCGTGACGCAGGTTAATTCCCGTCGATCGACCAGTGGTGGATCTGTCCGCCTTGAGTGCCCCGAAAGGCGCGCCGACCTCGGTCTGGCAGCACCGGACGGGGCATTCTGCTTTTTCGGCCCCGACGCCGTTCCAGCGCGAGCGGCCGACGAAAATTGGGGCGCTGGCGCCGCACATCCGACCCCCGACCGCCCCAAGAACCGAACCACGCGTCGGGCTCATCGAAATCGGGGCGCTGGTGCCTCACATCCGCACGCCGCCGCCCCAATTTCGGCCAGCGGGCAGTGCGCTACCGTTCGGGGATGGCGACGAATCGGCCGAAATTGGGGATGTGCTTCGACCGATCGCTGCCTGCTGCTGCGGTGATCGAGTTCGCTGAAGGGCTCGACGCCGGCGGTGTCGACCAACTCTGGGTCATCGAAGACTGCTTCTACACCGCCGGGGTCTCCTTGGCAGCTACCGCACTGGCACGCACCGAACGACTCCACGTGGGCATCGGGATCCTCCCTGCGGTCGCCCGCAACGCTGCGGTGACAGCGATGGAGTTCGCGACGCTCGCCGAGCTCGCTCCTGGTCGCTTGATCGCCGGGATCGGGCACGGCGTGCAGGATTGGATGGAGCAGATGGGTGCACGGACGCCGTCGCCGCTCACCACCCTCGACGAGGTGATCTCGACGGTTCGTCGACTGCTCCGCGGCGAGACGGTCACGTTCGAAGGCCGCGAAGTCACGATGCGCGACATCACGCTCGATCAACCGCCAGCCGACGTCCCGCCGGTACTGGCAGGCGTGCGCGGGCCGAAGTCCTTGGCACTCGCCGGGCGAGTTGCGGACGGTGTCGTCCTCGCCGAGGGTGCCGGACCGACCTACGTCCGCCAGTCGATCGAGCACGCCGGCTCGCCGGCGGAGTTCCGAGTCTCGGTGTTCAGCGCGCTCTGTCTGCATCCGAATCGCGGCCTCGCCCGTCACGTGATGACCCCGTTCGTCGCCGGGCTCCTCGCGAACCCGGAGGCGGCGATCAGGGCCCACCCACACTTCGACGAGATGATCGAGCGGTTCGACGCACTCGGGGACGCAGCCATCGCCGATTTCCCGGACCACTGGTGGATCGACATCGGTGCGATCGGCACACAGAATGACGTCATTGCTCACATCGAGGCGCTCGCCGAGGCAGGCGCCGACGACGTCAGCCTGTTCCCCGGCCCGACGCTCGAACTCGCCCGCGAAGACCTACGAACCGTTATCGAGATCCGCCAAGCCCTCCCTCGCTGACCCGTCTCCGCGATCAGCACCAAAATCCTGCGCTCACGTCGCGCTCAGCGCCATCCTGCCGCAAGATTTTGGGTGAACCTGTCCGTTTTCAACCCGAGGTGAAACGGCCAGGGCCGGTCGCGAGTCAAACGGCGAGTTCGTTCCAGGCCGTGTACTTGGGGTTCTCGCCGCGGACGGTGGCGAGGTACGCCTCTGACAGGGCGAGGGTCATCGGGCCGGGGCATGGAATCTCGCGTTCATCGACGGAGTTGACCGAGCTCACCTCGGCGGCGGTGCCGCAGACGAAGGCCTCTTCGGCGATGTAGAGGTCACTGCGAGCGATGTTGTCGACGCGTACCTCGAAACCGAGATCCTCGGCGAGCGACGTGACCGTGTTCTGCGTGATGCCCTCGAGTGCTCCGGCCGACAGCGGCGGGGTGAGCAGCTTGCCTTGGCGGGCGACGAAGATGTTCTCGCCGGTGCACTCGGCGACGAGGCCGTTCGGGGCGAGCATGATCGCCTCGTCGTAGCCGGCCTTGAGTGCTTCGACCTTGGCGAGTGACGAGTTGACGTAGTTTCCGACTGTCTTGGCTGCCGGCGGCATCGTGTTGTGGTCGTGCCGGGTCCACGACGAGATCTTCATCCGCACGCCCTTCTGGACGGCGTCGTCGCCGAGCAGGGCGCCCCACGGCCAGCACGCAATGGCGACATCGGTGTGGCAGGGCAGCGTGTTGAGGCCCATCTCGCCGTAGCCGAGGTACGCCAACGGACGGACGTAGCAGGAGCCGAGCCCGGTCGAGGCCACGGTGTCCTTGCAGGCCTGCACCAGTTCGTCGACGGTGTACGGGATCTCGAAACCGAGGATCTTGGCCGACGAGAAGAGGCGCTGGATGTGCTCGGTGAGCCGGAAGATCGCCGGGCCGTCAGCGGTCTCGTAGGCGCGGATGCCTTCGAACACACCGGTGCCGTAGTGCAGGGTGTGGGTGAGGACGTGGACGTTGGCCTTGTCCCAGTCGACGAGCTCGCCGTTCATCCAGATCTTCGGTGTTGGTGTGATGGGCATGACGTCAGTTTCCCACGCGCGCAGCGATGGCGTCGCCAACGTCTGTGGTGCTGCCGGTACCTTGCTCGGCGCTGCCACTGATGTGGTCGGCGCAGGCCGCCCGGATGCGGTCGCCGGCTTCGGCCTCGCCGAGAAAATCGAGCATCAGCGCAGCAGACAGGATGGCCGCCGTCGGGTTGGCCTTGTTCTGGCCGGCGATGTCGGGTGCCGAGCCGTGGACGGGCTCGAACATCGAGGGGCCGGTGCGGGCGGGGTTGAGGTTCGCCGACGAGGCGAGGCCGATGCCGCCCGACACTGCACCGCCGAGATCGGTGAGGATGTCACCGAACAGGTTGTCGGTGACGATCACGTCGTAGCGGTGCGGGTCCTGCACGAAGTAGATACAGGCTGCGTCGAC